>JACCDR010602781.1_pt1 | contig 40757 bp, 42 predicted proteins | sample 7446431 | NCBI WGS metagenome assembly JACCDR01 (sample SAMN15323443, study PRJNA562643) | freshwater metagenome | isolation source: river surface water | place: USA:Blue River Watershed | collected 2017-08-17
CTCACGACGGCTTGGATGGTCTTTTGGTGCGTTCAATAAATCAAAGTTTTCTTCAACTGTTACAATTCTAGGAAAATCAACAATATCAAAATCTTTGAATCGAGGAAGTTTAATAATCGCTTCTGTCAAAAATTTTACCGGCGAATTAGCTTTTTTAGTTAAATCTGGCAAAGCCATCAATCTCTTAATACGTTCGGCCTTGATATCTGTTCGTTCGGCCAATTTTTTGACTAGTTCCTGCTCGTTTGGGTGTTTGATTACTATTTCTTTAGACATAAGCTGGATTCTAGCATAAAAGGCAGAAAAATGTTAGACTGTTCCATATGGCAGATTGGCCAAATCTTATTGCTAGCGGTTTTCTATTTATCTCGCTTTTCTTCGAAATTTTCTTACTTTTAACATTTCTAGAAAGCCGAAAGAACTTAAAACAGTCAATTAAAACTTGGCCTGCTAATTTACCTACCGCCACGATCGTGGTTCCCTGCTTTAACGAACAAGAAAGTCTTTTTGGTACCGTGGAATCACTTTTAGCCTTAGACTATCCAAAAAAGAAACTTCACATAATGATCGTAGATGACGGAAGTACTGATAATAGCTGGGATTTAATGCAACGCTATGCCAATCACCCAAACATTGAATTGATCAGAAAAGAGAATGGCGGTAAACACACCGCTCTAAACCTAGCTATCGAAAAATCACAAAGTGACATCATTGGTTGTTTAGACGCCGATTCTTTTGTAAAACCAAATGCCTTGATGGATATAGTTAGTTATTTCTCTAACCCAGAAATTATGGCTGTTATACCTTCAATCAAGATACATCAACCAGACAACGTTCTTAGAAAGATTCAAAAAGTAGAATATGATTGGGGCATATTTTTACGTAAAATGTTTTCCATGTTGGATGCCTTATATGTAACACCGGGGCCGTTTTCTTTTTTCCGTCGCGAAATATTTCAAAAAATCGGTCCTTACCGACACGCTCACAACACTGAGGATATGGAAATTGCTTTACGTATGCAAAGCCACGGCTATAAAATCAAAAATTGTCATACGGCTTTTGTTTACACCATCGCTCCAGACAAACTTGGTAAATTAGTGAAACAAAGATTACGCTGGACTTATGGTTTCCTTCGAAACGTGTTCGATTATCGGAAAATCTTATTCAATAAAAAGCACGGTAACTTGGGCTTCTTTGTCTTACCAATCGCAATAATCTCTTCGGTGTCAACTTTATGGCTAGCTGGTACATTTCTAACAAACATTTTTTCTAATACCAACCATTGGTTTAACAATTGGCGTTCGATAAATTTTTCAATCGGCGTCCCCAACCTGCATTGGGACTGGTTTTATATTAATACTAGCGCCATAACTTTTGTGATATTCCTAACTTTCTTATTAGCTGTTTTCCTGGTTATGATGGGACGTCAAATATCAGAGGGGCATACTAAACCATCTATAGATCTAGTCTATTTTTTCTGTATTTATCCTTTTATCGCCCCTATTTGGCTAAGTCGAGCCATTTTCAATCTTATTACATTACGCGGCACCCGCTGGCGATAAAAACAAATTTATGAATAATTTAAATTGGAAAAAATATTTAACAGCTTTTATTTTAACCACAATCATATTCTTCACTGCGGTTAGTTTAAGTAATTTCTTTAATAAGAAGAAAGTTGATAGCCTAAGAGACATTGCTGATAAAATATCTATTGATATTCTATCATCAGAGACTCAATATTCTCTACTTGCCGAAGCGGCTTGTAAAGATCTAACTGGCAATATACTATCTGCCGAACTTGGAGCCTTAGCTGATAAATTGACCTACACCGAAGAAAGAATTGATAAAGATAGCACTGAATTACTCAGAATAAAGAACTACTATACCCTACTTGAAATAAAAGATTATTTATTAATGAAAAAGTTTAGTACTAAATGTAATACTAAGCCGGTTGTTATTCTGTATTTTTATTCTTTGAACTGTAACGAGTGTGAACAACAAGGTTATGTCCTAACTCATTTGCGTGAACAAAATCCAAATCTTCGAGTTTATTCTTTTGATTATAATCTAGACAATCCAGCCCTAAAAACTCTTATTTCTATCTACAAAATAAAGGAGATTACCCCGGCACTGGTTATAAACGAAAAGGTCTATACTGGCCTAATGGATAAAGACAAAATAATTGAGGCTCTAAACTTGAAAAAGTGAGCCACCTCTCGGGCTTGAACCGAGGACCTATTGTTTACAAAACAATTGCTCTACCAACTGAGCTAAGGTGGCGTTATTTATTTCGCAAAGTCTTCTTGTAATCAGATACATTCTTTAAAAAGAATGACACTGAACCTTTATTCTTTGGATGATCCCGCTTTACAAAGAATGGTGAATGTTTATGATCAAATTTCTTTTTCCAAGCGAGGATCAACTTTCTAATACTAGCTATAATACGCGCAAAAAGCAACTTGGCGTTATTTAGATTTACATGTTTAAACCAGATATTAATAACCACAAACAGACGCACTAATTTAGGGTCAAATTTAGCCAGCCAATCACTTGTCATAAAAGTTTGATTGTGTTTGTTCTCAAGGCTCTTAATCATCACTAAAACAGCTAAGAGGGCTAAAGCAACGATAAATGTAGTTATGGCAAACATGGATATTAAAAGTTCTAATCGAACTATTTTTCACCCACACCAAGACGAGTGAATCGGCCAATTTCTGTACGCTCACCGAACTTCTGAATAAAACCTTCAATCAATTGATTAATGGTTAGATCTGGATTCTTGATATAAGCTTGTTCCAACAAAACCTTCTCTTTAAAATAAGCATTGATCTTTCCTTCCAAAATCTTTGCTTTCATATCTGCTGGTTTACCCTCCACCTCCTTAGCAAACACCTCCTCTGCTTCTTTTATTTTATCCGCTGGAATATCTGACATCTTTACATAGGTTGGATTAGTTGCAGTGATGTGCATCGCCAAACTCTTAGCTAGATCCTTAAATTCCTGATTATTAGATACGAAATCTGTCTCGCAAAGTAACTCTAAAATAGTACCCATTGTACCATTAGAGTGAACGTAAGTAGCCACGTTACCAGCCGCTAGCACACGATCAGCTTTCTTGGCCGCAATACCAGCACCCTTCTTTTGTAATAAAATAACCGCCTTAGAGATATCACCTCCGGTTTCCTCAAGTGCCTTCTTACATTGCATAATGGATAGACCGGTAGTGTCTCGCAATTCTTTGATTAATTCAGTGGTGATGTTTGCCATAAAATATAAATAATATTAGTAAAGATAATTATACCGTTTTGTAAACAAAAAGCCAGACTTTCTGGCTTTTTGTGGGTTTAGGCTTTTAGAACCTTACCGCCTTTATAAGCTTTAGATAGCTCGTTGACGAAGTAATTAATACTAGAGATAGATGAATCGTTTCCAACGATTGGATAATCAATTAGGGTAATATCACAGTCGGTACCACAAAGAGCCACGACAGGAATATTCATCTTACGAGCTTCGGTAACAGCAATCTCTTCTTTCTTAGGGTCTACTACTACCAAAGCTTTTGGTAAATCTCTCATAGACATAATACCAGAGAAGAATCTGTCTAGATTAGCAATTTCACGATCAATCATTAGGCGTTCTTTTTTGGTGTATTTTACCAATTCACCTTTTTCTTTTTGCTTAGTTAGGTCTTCAAGTTTTGCTAGACGCTTCTTGATTTCAGAAAAGTTGGTTAAGGTACCACCAATCCAACGGCCATCCACAAAAGGCATACCAGCAGTTTCAGCGGCCATACGTAGAGCTTGGCGAGATTCAGTCTTACCACCGACAAATAATACTTGCTTACCTTCTTTAGCTAGGTTAGCGATGAATTCAACAGCTTTCGCTAGGAGGGCGTCGGTTTTTTCAAGGTCGATGATCTCAACTTTGTTTTTAACACCGAAGATATAATTAGCAACGCTTGGATGTCGTCTAGTTTTAGAATAGCCGAAATGCGCGCCTGCTTTAAACATCTCGTCAATTCGCTCGTTATTTGCCTTTTTTACTTCTTGCATATGTTCGAGTATCCTATCAAATTAAGGCCAAAAAAGCAAGCGACAATCTTAGGCTGACTTCTTAATGGCCATCAACCCTCGAATGAAACCAATTAAACTGGTGGGTAATATTAGTATAGAATTAACTGTGAACAATATACCCTGGTTCTCACCCCAAATTAACATAATCAGAAAGTTTATTGGAAAAACTAAGACTAAATAGATACCAAAATATCGAAGCATTACTCCAAACGGGTTCTTACGATCATCTATTAAAGTCTCTAGATCTTTTACACTTAAGCCCATAAGTAATACAAAAACAATCAAAGCCGGTGTTAAAAACGGTAATACACTTAAGACAACGGAAGCTATATTGAACCAGATACCTGTTACGACCTCCGGGAAAATATAGTCGATGGCAAACAGACTAAACAAATAAGACAATGACAGAACAAACACTGAGAGTAAAACAAATAAAACCTTATAATTCATTACTCTATAATACCACATTTAATTAATTATTCGTCGTCCTCATCGCCGCCGGTAATGTCTTTACCAATATTTTCAGCCACATACTCTACAATATCAGCAAAACCTTCACCAGAAAGGATTTTTTCAATGTTATACCAAGAGTGTTTAACGCGATGGTCGGTAATACGATCTTGTAACACATTATACGTACGAATTTTCTCTGATCGATCAGCGGTACCGATTTGATCTTTGCGTTCTTTAGCAAATTGAATAGCATCAGCTTCGGCTTTTTGTTGTTCCAGTTTAGCCAAAAGAATCGCCATCGCTTTTTCTTTGTTACGGCTTTGGCTACGCTCTGCGGTACAACGCACTTCAAGTCCAGATGGCTTGTGAACGATACGGACCGCTGTTTCCACCTTGTTTACGTTCTGACCACCCTTTCCACCCGCTCTAGATGTTTCGATCAATAGATCTGAAGGCTTAATTTCAATCGAAGTTTTCTTGCGAATTGGCAAAATAGCGACTGAAGCGGTCGAAGTGTGTACTCGCCCATTTTTTTCAGTCTCTGGAACTCGCTGAATACGATGCACACCGGTTTCAAAACGCATATCCTTGTAAACACCCAAACCTTTTAGTTCAAAAGAAGCCTCTTTGTAACCACCAATATCGTTTACAGACTCATCAAGAGGTGTAAAACTCCAACCTTTAATACCAGCATAACCGCTATACATTTTAGCCAACACTTCGGCAAACAAAGCCGCTTCATCGCCACCCACTCCAGCACGAACTTCCAGGATAATTTCATTCGGGAATTCCTCTTCTTTCTTTTCGGCTTCTAGAATTTCCGACATTTGCTGCCAAATTGATTCCTTTTGAGATTTTAAAGTATTTAATTCCTCTTGAGCTAAAGCCTGCATCGAAGGATCACCAGCCGACATTTCAAGCACACTCCTCTCCTCTTTTTCCAAACGCAAAAACTCCTCTGCAAGGTAGGTTGTCTTTTGATTACTTTTAAATTCTTCGATAGTCATTTTAATTATAATAACACAAAAATAAAAACCAGAGTTTTTCATCTAGATTTTTCGGTCCTCGGATCTCGCTCTGAATTCAGAACGCCAGACACTCAAAATCTAGAAGAAACAACTCTGATTTCTATAGTACTTACTTAGATGCTTTCTTCTTTGAGCTAGCTTCGCGACGAGCCTTGAACTTCTCTACACGACCAGCAGTGTCAATTACTTTATCATTACCGGTGTAGAAAGGATGACAGACAGCACAAATTTCCACGGCTAGGTTTTCCTTGGTTGAACCAAAATTATACTTTGCACCACAAGCACAAACAGTCTCGGCTTTTGGGAAAAATACTGGATGAATCTCTTTTTTCATAGTTATCGAATATTAACAGATTTTAAGTAAAATTGCAACTATTCTAGTTATCCTTCAAGAAATCAATATCTCGTTGAAATTTAGCCGCCTTAGCTACCACGGAGTCGCCATAAAAACTATTAGCTGGCTTTTGACTGTCACAAGCTCGGCCGGAATAGTACTTACAAGCCGCATTGCGCTCGGCAGTATAGGTACCACCTCCCGCCCCCAAGTCTGATAGATAAATCGAAGTAGCTGTAATGGCATGTTTTGGATCCCATGGATTAGGCGTAGAAACACCTAAAACACTCTTGAGGCGATTCGAGAAGGCTTGCCAGGTGGAAGGGATAAACTGTGATGGACCCATCGCCCCACCAAAACCTCTTCCAACGTAATAAGTCTGTCCAAGAGGACACGAAACCGGAGTAGTGGCCCAATTTAAATTAAGGCCTTTAGTAATTACCTCAAAAGCGGCCGTATCATTTGGTCGATTACTGGTGGAACCAGGCAATGGCGCATACATCACACGCTGAAAAGGTGTACCAGAATTTTTACCAACACCGTCACCAGTCTTTAAATTTGAAACATAACAAGATCCTATATTTTTACCCAGATCAGATTCTTGAGATAAGATAGCCAAAATCATGGCTGAACGCACACCTGTTTTCGCTGAAGCGTAATCGGCATACTCTAAGGCTTTAGCGAAAGAGATACCACCAGAGTCACGAAGATCAAACAAAGCACTGCGAATTGCCTCAGCCCTTTGCTGTCGTTCGGCTAAAACGATCTGATAATTAGATTCCACCTTAGCTGTAGCATCCAATAATTGTTTCTTCTCAGCTTGGTTTACAACAATTTGTTTTTTCTTTAGCTCAACCTCATACTTAGCGTCTAATTCTTGATTCTTTTTTAAATTTAAGTCCTCCTTAGCTTTAATAGTCTGAGTTTTAACACCCTCTAATTCTATAAATAATTCTTGTAGGTTTTTATTAATAACGCTGATATCATCTATGTCAGACACCATATCGCCAATATCTTCAGCTGAAAGTAAAATATAATAAACTGGTTCTAACTCATTCTGAGACTTTTTCTTTAGAAGATTTCCGAGTAATTGTTTATCGTTGGCAATCCGAGCTTCTAAAGAAGAAATATTTGCTTGTTTCTGATTAATCTGTTCAGTTAAAGTAGTGACAGTAATGTTTCTTTGTTTTATTTCACTTTGGGCTTTAGCGATCTGAGCATCTAAAATAGTCACATCACCTTGTAGAGTGTTCTTCTTAGCTCTGGTCTCGTCCAAGACTTTTTGCCACTCTGCAATTTCTTCTTGGAGAGCGTCATATTCTTTTTGTAAACGAGCTCGATCAGCGTCGGACAGACCTTGAGCCCCCGCGAATGTAACACTCGCCAAAAACAATAAAATAAAAAACAGGGTTGAAACCTTTTTCATCCCTGTTATTTTATCATAGAAATTATTTTTTCTCCTCTTTATTTTCCTCAGCTGCAGCTTCACCTTCTTTAGCTTCCTTACCTTTCTTTTCAACTTCAATTGCTGATAGATCGATTGGGCCAGTTTCTACTACTTCTTCTTTTGGTTCGTAAACTGAAGCGATTACTTCCTCTGGTTTAGTTTTTAGAATTACACCAGCTGGTAGTTTGATATCGCCAGCAGTCAAAACGCTAGTAAGGGTGGTTAGGGCTGAAATATCTGCCTCTAGAGAGTGAGGTAAATCTTTTGGTAAGGCCTCAATTTTTACTTCGTGAGCCACTTTCACCAATACCGCACCTAAATCTTTTACAGCTGGAGCAACACCAACGAATTCGATTGGCACATCCACCGCAATTTTCTTACCTTTTTCAATTGCATAGAAATCTACGTGAATTGGCTGATCAGTAACTGGATCAAGATCAAAGTCGTGGATCAAAACATCAGCGTCTGAATCTACACCCTCCAAACTAATAACGGTTGATTCACCGGCTGTTTTTAGAGCTTTTTTAAAATCAACAATAGAGAGCTTGATTGGAGTAGAAGCCTCTTTTGGGCCATAGAAAACCGCTGGCATTTGACCAGACTTTCGCAAAGCCGCTAGATTCTCCTTCAAATCTCTTTTTTCTACCTTTAATTTAAACATAGGGGCAATTATACAGAAAAATCAAAATAATGCAAGCTTTGATTCCACCACTTCAGAGACGGCCCTCACCGCTTCCTTTAAATATTTATAAGGGGCTAATTCTTCTGGATTTTCTTGTAGGGCTTTGGTTAAAGCTTTACGATAAGCGGCTCGAATTTCGGTACTGACGTGAACCACCGCCATACCCGCCTTCACCGCTGCTTTAATATCCTCGACAGAATTACCCGAAGCACCATGAAGCACCAAAGGTATACCAACAGCCTGTTTAATCTCGGCAATTCTCTTAATATTTAAAGCTGGGTCCTTGCCACCTTTCAGCATGCCATGAATATTGCCGACCGCTGGCGCCAGCATATCAACACCGGTTTCAGCTACAAATTTCTTAGCTTCTTCTGGTTTAGTTAGAAACTCTTCACTGATTTTTACCCCCTCTGGAATTCCATCACGTACCTGTGAACCCGTACCAATAAAACCAAGTTCGGCTTCTACGATAATATCCGGATTTACACTTTTCGCATATTCCACACACTGCTTAGTGACTTTTATATTTTCTTCAAAAGACAGACCGGTTGCATCAAAGATCACTGCGTCATAGCCAGCGTCCACCGCTTCTTTTACTTTATCAAAAGAGTAAGTATGATCGGCGTTTAAAAATATTGGAAAATTATATTCCTCTCTTAAACTCTTAACGAGCGCCACGGCTTGTTTAACCCCAATAAAACTTCTCTCACCCTCAGCCGTGCCAATTATTACTGGCTTATTTAAATTTTTGGCGGCATTGAAAATTCCCCGTAATGCCTCCAAGTTAGAAATATTAAAATGCCCAATTGCCTTTCCCTCTTTCTCCGCTTGTAGAATATAATCTTTAAGTTTCATCATGGAGATATTCTATCACAATTATTCCCCACTATTTTGCAAATCTTCGATCGCTTGGGCAATATCGTCGCTTTCGAAAATAGCGGAGCCAGAAATTAGCTTGTTGGCACCAGCCGAGATTAGTTCGGCAGCGTTGTCGAAATTCACACCACCGTCCACGCTAATTTTAATATTTGGATACAAATTTCTTAGATCACTAATTTTTTCATAAACCAACTCATCTAATTCCTGACCCTGAAAACCCACTTCGCGAATACCCATAAATTGTACAAAGTCCACAATCGAATCCCCATCTTCATCTACCAAGTTCAAGATCTCAAACAACTCTTCATTTGGTGTATCAAGATTTAAAGATATACCAATCACCAAACCAAAAGCTTCATCTTTGGCCGTACCATATTCAGCACGAAGTTTTTGAATTAAACCTAAAATATCTGGGCTAGATTCAATGTGAAGAACCACACTTTTAGCACCAGCTTTAATCCACGCCTCGGCCATATCTTCAGGGTGGCGGACTAATAGATCCACCTCAAAATCAAGCGAGTCCCAAAACGGCAAACCTTCTGATTCGGTCACTACCGCTTCAAATTCTTCCATACCACCCTTCACATATGGCCAGCTTTTGCTTGCCACAAATTTACCGTCACAAACATCAAGCTGTACAGCTGAAGAAGCACCGATTAATTGTGATAATCGGCCACGAACACTATCTAAATCGGCTTCCAGCACTGCTGGTAAAACTTCTACCATAAAATTTAAATTAAAAAATTAAAAATGATCCTTTAAACGAATTTCTCGCAAAATCTTAGCAATCTTTTTGATTCGACGAATGTATTTGTAGTCTGGCAAGAACTCAGTCTTAAGCCAAACCCGAACAGCATCTTTAGCTTGTCCAGTACTTAGGAAACGTGCCCCAAGAGAAAGAATATTAGCATCATTATGCTCTCGAGACAATTTCAAGATATTACTGTTACCAAAAAGTTTGTTTCCGTAAAACACTGCGGCTCGCACCTCTGGGAACTGATTCGCCGCCATTGCTTCACCTTGACCCGATCCACCAATAATAATTCCTTTAACCCTAGTAGGGTCTTCACTTACCGCCTTGGCCACAGGGATAACAAAATCTGGAAAATCATCAAACTTATCAAGGCAATGAGCGCCATGGTCTTTTACTTCGTAACCAAGCTTTTTTAGATACGGTACAAGCGCCTCCTTAAGAGAATAACCGGCATGATCCGCCCCGATATGGATGATTGGTTTAAGCATTAGGCTTATTATACCCTACTTTGAAATCAACTTCAAAAATAAATCTTTAAGCATTTGCGGATTAGCTGAACCCTTGGTAGCTTTCATTCCCTGGCCAACAAGAGCCATCAAAGCCGCTTCTTTCCCAGCTTTATAATCTGCCACAATTTTCGCATTATCAGCAATTATTTTCTCAACAATTTTAATCAATTCCCCTTCATCACTTTTTTGGAGTAAGTTTTCTTTTTCGGCAATCACCAGTGGTTCTCCGCCCTGCTCGAACATCATCTTCAAAATATCTTTAGCAGCTCGAGATGAAATTTTATTCTCGGCCACCATTTTAATTAATTCTGCGAAACTTTTATCACTTAATTTACCCACACTCTCTCCATTCACCACTTTCATTAGACCAAGTAGATCTGAAATAATATAATTCGAAGCAAGTTTGATTAGATTCCTGTCACCCTTAAAGTCCTCACAGACTTTTTCAAAGAAAGCACTAATGATACCTGGGCGAACAAAAATTTCTACATCCGCGGTCTTAATGCCGTAATCCTTCTCATATCGAGCGCGCTTGACCCAAGGAAGTTCTGGTAATTCTTTTTCAAGGACAGATTTAGAAAATTCAGGAATCTCTGATATTTTCATTTTTGGAATATCAGGGTCTGGAAAATAACGGTAATCATGTGAATCCTCCTTGGCACGCTGAGAATAGGTCTCTTGGCGATTCTCATCCCAGCCTCGAGTCTCTTGGACCACCTTACCGCCACTTTCCAATAATTCAATCTGACGATCAATCTCATAATTCACCGCCTTTTCTACTGACTTAAAGGAGTTTAAGTTCTTCACCTCCACTTTCGTTCCAAATTTATCTGTGGCACTAACTGAAATGTTTGCCTCGATACGCATTTCCCCTTTTTCCATATTCGCCTCACCCACATTCAAATATTGCAATAGTAATTGCAATTCACGAGCGAAATCCGCCGTGTCTTTACCAGTATGAAGTTCTGGTTCAGTCACAAGCTCCATCAAAGGCACACCAGCCCGGTTAAAATCTACCAAAGAATCGATACCTTGATCGTGGGTAGACTTGGCCGTATCTTCTTCCAAGTGAATTCTAGTAATATTTATGCCGTTTAATTTTCCACCAGTAATCAGTGGATATTTGTATTGGCTAATCTGATAACCTTTTGGAATATCTGGGTAAAAATAATTCTTACGGTCCCATTCGGTAAAATCGGCAATATTGGAACCAAGAGCAATACCCATTTTAATCACATTCTTAATCGCCTGCTTGTTTAAGACCGGCAAAGTTCCTGGGTGACCCATACAAACCGGGCAGACATTAGCATTTGGCTTTTCTTCATCCGGATTATTTACACAAGCACAAAACATCTTGGTTGCAGTTTTCATTTCTGCGTGTATTTCCAGACCAATCGTTGCTTTGTATTTACTTTCCGTCATAATTTTTAAATACTAGCACAAAATAATGCTATAATGAAGACTGTTCTTTAACCAGAAAGGATCGATCATGGAACCGAAACATTTGATTCTAGGATCAGCACTGGCTAGTGCTTCATTGGCACTCGATGTGATAATCCTAATTAGTTTCAGCGGTTGGTGGAAACTCGCCGGGTGCGTTGGATCTACCATACTAGCTATTTTTATATTTGCCTGGATTTGTGTATACATCTGGGACGAATAACAAAGGGCGGCATCTTCATGATGACCGCCCTGAGTTCTACTTATTTAGTCTCCTCCTTGCTTCTTAAAATCTTAATCAAGCTATCTCGTAAATTCTTTAGGCTTGCATCATCCAAAATCGAAACCGTTAAAATGTTTGGATTATATTTAGCAATTTTATTTTTAACTGCCTCAACTTCCTTAGGTGTCAACACATCAGTCTTGGTCAAAATTATAATTTCTTCTTTATTAGCCAAATCTTCACTGTACGCTTTCAATTCTTTTCGAATAGTTTTATAGTCGGTTACAATCTTAGTACTTTCAAGAGAAATACAATGCAAAAGCATTTTAGTACGTTTAATGTGGCGTAAGAATTTATGCCCCAAACCACGCCCTTCAGATGCCCCCTCAATCAATCCTGGCACATCGGCCAAAATGAAACCATACATATCACCAAGAGCTGGTTCCAAGGTGGTAAATTGGTATGCCCCCACTTTTGATTTAGCATTAGTTAATTCATTGATCAAACTAGACTTACCAGCATTTGGTAAACCAATTAGACCAGCATCTGCCACCAACTCTACTTCGACAAAGAAATCAAATTCCTCACCCGGCTTGCCTGGAGTAGATTGTTCTGGGCGTTGATTAGTTGAAGCCTTGAAATACTCGTTACCCAAACCACCCTTACCACCTTCAGCCAATAGCTTGGTCTCACCCTCGGTGTTTAAATAGATTTTTCCTCCGGTGTTTAGATTAGTGATTACTGTACCAATTGGAAAATCAACATACAAATCTTCACCATACTTACCTTGGCGACTTTTATTTTGACCAGCTTCACCATCCTGAGCCGTCAACTCTTTGATGTTTTTGTAAGTTTGTAAAATACCAATATCACGAATTGCTCGAGCGTAGACATCGCCACCCTTACCGCCGTTACCACCAGCCGGGCCCAAAAATTCCTTGCCTTTTTCATGTAGCCAGCGCACCACACCATCGCCACCCTTACCAGCCTTAATATGTATTTTTACTTCATCAATGAATGCCATGTTATTTTTCGTTATTTTCGATTGCTAATTGTGCCAACTTAATCGCTCCTTCTTTAGATTTAGTAGAAGTTAGAAATAGAGCATTGTGACAAAATACAGCATCAGCCACACCACTTACTTCAGCCATTTTTTCATCTCTTAATCCAGCCCAGGCTTTAGGGAATGATTTTCGTGGTTGAACACTATCCGGACCAACCTCGACAGCTCGAGCCACCCACAATCCCGGCACCGAGTGTGGATTCACCACAAAAAGTATTTCTGGATATTTTGTTGTAACTTCAGAGGATGGTAAGAACTTATCCATCACTAAGATTCTTTTATCTTCAGCTTGTTTATAGAAAGCCTCTACCTGATCAAACGCTAAAGCTTTACCCTGTGCAATACAAATTTCTCTTTCCAAAATTCGGCCGGCAATTTTAGAGGCTTCGTTAAAGCGCTTGTTCTCATCCACCCCAACCTCCTGCCAAGAAATAAAGAAAGCTCGCATCATATCATCCAGAGTATATTCTGCAAAACCTGGAATTAAGCTTTCAGAGACCTTCACTCCATTGTCATGAGCATCCACTACCTGAACTAGGCGTGAACGCACTCTTTCCGCATTTTCAACTGAGCCAGCGATCTGGGCACCGTATTTTTTCCATACTAAACCAAAACCACAATATGGAATACCGTTTGAATCTACACCTGCACCTCCAGTTTGATGATGGTCGAAGCGGTTTTTTTCTGGATCATAGATACCGCCCACATCCACCACGACATCGCCCTTAGCAAACCACTTCTCATCACGGGTACGAACTAGTTTAGCGCACTTAAATTCCGGTAACATTCGCAAGGCTGCAACAGCAAAAACATCGTCAGCATGAAAACGTCCACTGTGAGTAACAATTATTTTTTTACTTCTCAGCCACATCAGATTTAATATCGTCTAGCTCGCGAATTACTTTATTTAACTTAGAATTCAAAATTTCAATTTTATCTTCCTCCCTCTTAATTTCTTCTTCTGTACGATCAGTCACTTTCTTTTCATTTTTCAGACCAGACAAAATAATTCTTTCACCAATAAAGGTAGCCACAAAAAGACCAGTCATAAGCATTACAGCAGACGTCCACACAATAGTGACAGGCTCATAAAATAACCAACCTAAGAAATTTCTCTCTACATCTAAATGCCAATCACCAGTCATAATAAAATCACTAGTATGCCAAATTCCACGCCAAAATATCACATGAGCGGCTCCGCCAATAAAAGCGTAAAAGATGGAGCGATGACTTAGACTAACTCTAACCTTATCTTCTAATTTATCGAAAAATTTTGCAATCGGTTTAAACATATATTTCATGTTAACATAGAAACTACTATTCTAAAAGACTCTGCCCGGTCATGGTTATTGGCTTCTTTACACCCAAGATTTCCAATACAGTTGGTGTAATATCGGCTAAAGTACCGCCTTTCTTGAGTTCATTAGATTGGTTAGTAAGAATAGCTGGCACAGGATTAATGGTGTGCGAAGTATGTTTTACACCAGCCACCACATCAAAATTCACTTCAGCATTACCATGGTCAGCCGTTACAAAAGCTTGGCCACCTCTTTTATGTAGCGCCTCAAGTACTCGTCCTAGATTTTTATCGACTGTTTCTACGGCTGTGATGATCGCCGGCACATTGGCAGTATGGCCAACCATGTCTGGATTCGCGAAGTTGATGAAGATAAAGTTCGTTCCTTTCTCGATTTGCTCGATTGCCTTATCTGCGATCGCTTCGGCGCGCATTTCTGGCGCTAAATCATGAGTTGGTACATCCTTACGGCTATCGAGCAGAATATGTTCTTCGCCCTCATAAGGTTTTTCTACTCCACCGTTTAGGAAATAAGTAGCATGAGGGAATTTCTCGGTCTCGGCAATGTGAGCTTGAGTCAAACCAGCTTTAGAAATTTCTTTGGCTAAAGTAGTTTCAATATTTACCACTGGGAAAGCTACTTCAGCTGAAAAAGTTTTATCGTATTCTGTTAAAGTTACAAAACAAAGATTATCTTTCTGGACTTTCTCTAAAACTTTTTTAGAAATCTGTCGCGCTCTATCTGCTCTAAAGTTAAAGAAAAATACCCCATCATTTTTCTGAATTGGATAAGCTTTTCCATTTTCATCTAAGAAGACAATTGGTTCCAGGTGCTCATCGAGAATTCCCGCTTTATGTAACTCTTTAATTACCTCTGACGGCTTTTTGTTTTGTGAAGACTTACCTTTACCTTCGAAAATCGCATCTTCGGCGCGCTTTACTCGGTCCCAATTGTTGTCTCGATCCATCGCATAAAATCTACCGGACGCACTAGCGATATGGCCGATACCAACTTCTTCTAAAACTTTTTCTAGGTCTTCCAGAAAATCGCCGGCGCTTTGAGGCGCAGTGTCACGACCATCGGTGTAAAGATGAAGCGCAACTTTTTCGATGCCGGCTTTTTTACAAGCTCGCAAAAAGGCAAAGAGATGGTCACTGTGTGCGTGGACTCCCCCGTTACCAAGTAGGCCTTTTATATGCAAAGTAGAATTATTTTTCTTGACGTGGTCAAAAAGTTTTACGAACGCAGGATTTTTAATAAATTCATCATTCTTGATTGCTTTCGCAATGCGCACAAGATCAGTATCAATTACTTTCCCGGCACCGATCGTGGTATGACCGATTTCGCTGTTACCCATTTGGCCTTCTGGTAGACCGACATGTAAACCACTCGCTTCAAGTAAAGTATGCGGATACTTTTTCCAGATTTCATTAAAAACCGGTGTCTTCGCGGCTAGTACGGCATTATGTTCTTTCTCTTCTCGGTATCCCCAGCCGTCTAACACGATCAATACCACCTGACTCGTAGTTTTTTTGTCTATTTTCATGCTGGTATTATATAGTCTTTTTGAGTTTCGAAAACGCTTGACTTTTACCTACTCTGGGTGTATAATTGTAGGTAAACATAAGTCATCAACTTTTCCTAGCCTACCATGTCGGTAGAAGGAGAGTTGAAGTTTTGGGAGAAAAAGAATGAAGAGTAAGGTACTGTTGATAATTTCTGAATTCAAGAACGAGGAACCAGCCACCAAACACAATGATGATGTACAGGCGGAGCTGGCAAAATACCCAGCGTATAAAGTAGTCTCCGCATCAAGTGCAGTGTCCAGCGTGAAGTGGAACGGGATTGAAAGGACGTACATCACGACCATTGTGATCGAACCTCTCTAAACCAGAACAAAAGCCACGCCACCCAAGTAACGTTGGGAGCGTGGTAAAATTTTGTCCAAATTTTCTTTCTCTTCCCCTCCTCTTACTTTATCTTAAACGCCTTCTTGCCCGGATAAACTGCCTTAGCGCCAAGCGCTGATTCGATTCTTAGTAGCTGGTTGTATTTAGCGACACGGTCGGTTCGAGAAAGTGAACCAGTTTTAATCTGACCAGCGGCGGTACCAACAGCAACGTGAGCAATGGTCGCATCTTCGGTTTCACCAGAGCGGTGAGAGATGATAGAGACGTAGCCATTCTTTGCACCAAGAGCCACCGCATCCAAAGTTTCAGTCAAAGTACCAATTTGGTTTAATTTAACTAGAATTGCGTTACAAACTCCCATATCAATTCCCTTCTGTAATCTTTCCACGTTAGTTACGAATAGGTCGTCCCCGACAAGCTGAACTTTTTTACCAAGTTTATCAGTCAGCATCTTGTAACCATCCCAATCATCTTCAGCGAGTGCATCTTCGATTGAAATAATCGGATAGCGAGAGACAATGTCGGCATAGTAGTCAACAAACTCTTTGCTTGAGAAAGTTTTATTTTCAGTAGCAAGGTGATAGCGACCATCTTTAAATAATTCAGTTGAAGCCACATCAAGCGCAATAGAAATCTGTGAACCAGCTTTGTAACCAGCTTTTTCGATTGCTTCAACAACGAGTTTAAGTGCTGCCTCGTTTGATTCAAGTGAAGGCGCAAAACCGCCCTCATCACCCACGGTGGTACCAAAACCACGATCATGTAAAATTTTCTTTAAAGCATGAAAGACATTAGTACCGGCTTCAAGAGCATCAGAAAACTTTTTGAAACCGTGTGGCACGATCATGAATTCCTGGAAGTCAGTGGACTTCTCGGCATGCTTACCACCGTTCAAAATGTTCATCATTGGAACTGGTAAAGTAACAGCTTTAGTTTTTGCTAATTTAGCAATATGAGACCAGATTGGCTTCTTAGTGGAAACCGCGACCGCACGAGCAAAAGCTAGAGAGACACCAAGTATTGCGTTCGCACCAAGTTTACCTTTATTATGGGTACCATCAAGCTTAATTAGAGTTTCATCTAACTCTCTTTGAGTAAATTCTTTACCTTTAATAGCTTTAAAAATAGTTGTGTTCACATTAGCCACAGCTTTTGAGACACCCTTACCGCCATAGCGCTTACCACCATCACGAAGCTCTACGGCCTCGTGAGAACCAGTTGAAGCACCACTTGGTACAGCCGCACGGCCAAATGAACCGTCAGCCAAAGTGACTTCTACTTCGACGGTTGGGTTACCTCTGGAGTCCAAAATTTCTAAAGCTTTTACTGTCTTGATTTTGCTCATATTGATAAAATTAACTAATTAATAATTGATAACGAAAAGTATTCTATCACACTTTATTTATTATACGAATCCTTGACCATGGTGGCTTTTCGGTAGGTATTTTCTTTCCCACACCACGGACAAAACCACTTTTTCCGTTTCATCGGCGCATCCCCAATTCCCCACCAGCCATTACAGTGTGGGCATCTAAAGTGATGAAACATTTCAATAGAGCGAACGGGTTTATTTTCTTTTTTGTTCATTTAATATTTTAAAACTATTTACCTCGTCTGAATATATTCCACAAACGTTTCTTGGACAATTTCTCATCGCCACCTCTTTTCAGTTTAGGTAGAACGATTGACTGGTATTTGAAATATACGTCGTCAGCCTTTCCAACAAAAATTCTCTTCTGACACCAATTATATGGGAACATAGTGTTTCCCTGCCAAACAAACGGAAAACTCTTTTCTCCAAAATGGGAGTGATCGGTGTACCAAACACCTTTGTCTTCGTGGTTTCTCCTAATAACCTCAACAATGTATGCGGCAAATTCAAGAGCGATTCCATTTAGACCTTTATCATTTTTTGCTTCTTTGTATTCGTAATGTAATCTGCCAAGAATTCTTTCTACATCTTTTATTGAATCATGAGAATAATTCAACTTCACACCAAATCCATCGGCAATTCGAGTAGCTAAGCTGATGAGATTTTTAAACAACTCGTCAGGTACTGGATTATGACTCACTGGAGATTTCTCCCTGTACTGATTTAAACTCATTTCATTGGCGCCGCCAGTATAGTTAGGATCTTGAGATTGAGTTGGATCATCTTCCCAACCACAAATTGGACAAATTTCGTACACATCTTTCTCGTCTAGGGTAAGAGAGCTACAAGAAGGACAAGGAAATTTTTTTAAATTTTTATTTCCCATGACACTTCTTATACTTCTTGCCGGAGCCACAAGGACACAGATCATTTCGGCCAACAGAGGCAACTTCTTTTGGGACCTCTTTTGGTTTTTCTTCGGCTTTGTAATTAAGTGGTCCGATATTTGGCAAAATCTTTAGAACTTGATCGTGCACCGCTTCATTCATTTCTTTGAACAGACGCAACCCCTCTTTTTTATATTCCACCAGAGGATCGCGCTGGCCATAAGCGCGAAGGTTTACACTCGAACGGGTATAATCCATAATTTCCAAATGATCCACCCAGAACATATCGATAGATTGTAAAAGTAAAATGCGAGCAATACGATAAAATTCATCTTCACCCAATTGCTGAATTTTTTGCGCCACCACTTCATGCACATCAGTACCGGTAGTAATTTCTTCTAGCTTAGCTTGGATAGTTTTATGGTCGCCAAGTAAAATAGCGCGGCGGCGTTCATAGACAAGTTTACGCTGATAGTTTAAGACATCATCGTATTCCAAAACATGCTTACGGGAATCAAAGTTAAAACCTTCAATCTTAGTCTGTGCGGTCTCAAGAGAACGAGTAATAATTGAATTTTCAATTGGTTGGTCCTCAGGAATACCAAAACGGCCCATCAATTTTTTAATTGTGTCGGAAGCAAAAACGCGCATTAGGGAATCCTCAAGTGATACATAAAATTGCGTCTCACCCGGATCACCTTGGCGGCCCGCCCGACCACGCAACTGATTATCAATTCGGCGTGCTTCATGGCGTTCGGTACCGATCACCGCCAAACCACCTAAGACTTTCACTTCTTCAGCTTTTACTTTATCAAAAGGTATACCCCCTAGTTTAATGTCCACACCACGGCCGGCCATGTTGGTTGCTACTGTTACTGCCCCTTTATGGCCAGCCGCTGCAATAATTTCACCTTCCTTTTCGTGATTTTTAGCATTCAAGACAGCATGCTTTACACCCGCTTGAGCTAGGTATTTTGACAAGATTTCGTTCTTCTCAATTGAAACTGTACCAATCAAAACCGGCTGACCTTTTACCTGCAATTCTTTTACTCGTCTAGCGACCGCCTGAAACTTACCGTGTTCAGTTTGGAAAATTAGATCATTTTTATCAACACGCTGAATTGGATTATTTGTTGGAATAGGAAAAGTCTCCATTCTATAGACCTTAAAGAACTCTTCTTCAGAGGTTAAGGCAGTACCGGTCATGCCGGCCAATTTCTTATATAGACGGAAATAATTTTGGAAAGTAATTGAAGCAAAAGTACGAGATTCTTTTTGTAACTTTACACCCTCTTTAGCTTCAATTGCCTGATGTAAACCTTCAGACCAGCGGCGGCCTGGCTGTAGACGACCCGTAAAGCTATCTACAATTATCACCTCTCCTTCTTTTACTACATAATCGGTATCGCGTTCGTAAATCGCCTTCGCTTTAGCGGCAGTCTCTAGGTGGTGAACATATTTAATGCCAGCATCGGTATAAATATTTTCTACACCCAAAGCTTTTTCGGCTTTCAATATACCGGCATCAGTTAGTCGAATCGCTTTGTGTTTTTCATCTACCACATAATCGTCATCTTTTTTAAAAGACGAAACGATACCAGCGAATTTTACATATAAATCTTCGGACTCAGTGGTTGGGGCGGAAATAATTAGCGGAGTACGCGCTTCGTCAATCAATATTGAGTCTACTTCGTCCACAATTGCAAAATTAAATTCACGTTGACGTAAATCTTTTTCAGAATATTCAATGTTGTCGCGTAAATAATCAAAACCAAATTCATTGTTCGTACCATAAGTAATGTCTGCTGCATAAGCCTCACGACGAGTACAAGGTTTTAGGAAATCATAAACAATTTTAAAGGAACCAGAGGTATCACGTTCTTTATCTTCTTTTTCTTCTACATCTTTATTGGCGATATGTTTTGAATCATAAACATAAGAAGCATCATGATTCACTACACCAACAGTCAAACCAAGTGAATCATACACCTGGCCCATCCAGACAGCGTCACGGCGAGAAAGGTAATCATTCACGGTCACCACATGCACACCTTTACCCGTTAAAGCATTCAAATAAGCAGGCGCGGTCGCCACCAAGGTCTTACCTTCACCCGTGCGCATTTCAGCAATGCTCCCTTTATGTAACACAATACCTCCCACCAACTGCACATCAAAATGTCTTTCACCTAAAGTTCGACGGGCCGCCTCACGTACCACGGCAAAAGCTTCCGGTAAAATATCGTCCAAAGTTTCTGGCTTTTTGCCCTCCTCACCGGCTAATCTCTTTTTAAATTCTAAAGTCTTAGCTTTTAGTCCTTCATCCGACAAAGCTTTAATCTGTTCCTCAAAAGCGTTAATTTGCTTCACAATCGGCCCAAAAGCCTTCATTGTCTTCTCTTTCTTGTCCCCACCAAACAAATTCTGTATAAATGACATAAAGCCATACTACCATATCTCCACCTCTTCCTCCACTTCAATGCCGGTTTTGGCTTTTACTTGAGCTTTAACGTAATTAGATAAAGCCTGAACTTCCCAACAGGAAGCACCGCCATAATTAGTTAGTACAATTGGCTGTTTTTCATATAAACCAACGTTTCCTGTCTTATAACCCTTTAATTGGCATACATTATCAAGAATCCAAGCCAATGGCACTTTTACCAAACCTTCACCGGCTGGAAAATTTGGTACGTTCGGATAATTTTTTAACAGTTCCTGATATTTTTCGACTGTGACAATTGGATTTTTAAAAAATGAGCCCGCTAAACCAAAGTCCTTAACGTTCGGAAACTTGCCCGAGCGAATCTCAAGCACAGCAGAGCGTACAGTCTGTAAATTTGGTGTCAGTTCTGAATGGGCGGTGAAATAATTTTTAACATCTTTATATTCCAGATTAAGCGGTGCGTCTTTTTTTAAAGCAAAAGCCACCTCGGTGATAAAATATTTTTTATATTCTGGTTTTTTAAAAATACTGGTGCGATAGCCAAACTGGCACTCGGCATTGGTAAAAGTTTTTTCTTCCAAAGTTTCAGAGTCTAGCGTGTTCACATAAGAAATAGTATCTTTTACTTCTGTCCCATACGCTCCAACGTTTTGCACCGGTGTGGCACCAACGGTACCAGGAATACCAGACAGGTTTTCTAAACCACCCAAACCTTGCGAAACCGCAAATGAAACCGCTTCGTCCCAATTTTCACCCGAACCAAAAACTGCTAAACCATCTGTAGTAATTTCTTTTTTCTTAATCTCGTTTTTAATAGCTAGACCATCAAAACCCTGGTCGGATACTAAAATATTTGAGCCACCACCAAGGATCATAAATTTTATGTTTTTCTGCTTGGCGAACCGAATCGCTTCTTTCAATTCTTTAGTATCTTTTACAGACACAAAATAACGAGCCGGCCCACCAATATGGAAAGTCGTATAATCCTTAAGTAAAATATTTTCCAGAATTTTTAACACCTTTCAATTATACACAAAAACACCAGGTTGTTTACCTGGTGTTTTCTGGCGCCCCACTTGCATTGATTATTTACGATCAACGCCGGCGGAGGCGGACTCCAAAACTAATGTCTTATATGAGTGCAACCGCCGGCTGTGGCCGGAAACAATCGGAGGCACTCTACAATTCTAACACAATCACCCCCACCCCGTCATCAGAATGACACCCCTCCCTAGCAGGCGGGGAAAGTTGAGAGGGAGATCCCCTTTCTCCTCCTTTTCTAAGGAGGAGTCCTGAGTCTGCGAAAGGAGGTGGTCTGGTCCAGACATGCAAAACCCCACCGAAGTGGGGCTTTACACAGACATTCGTTTGAGCCAGCCATTGCTAGCACTCACAAAATGTAGTATAGCATACTCTTTTAGAAAAAGCAAGTTTCTATTTCAAGCCTTGTACTGCCTCATTAAACTTCTTAGCCTGCTCGTAACTTGGTTCCAAATCATATATATATTGAGCTTCTTTTTTAGCTTCAGTTATTCTACCCAAACCAACTAGAGCCCTAACGAGGTGGAACCTAATAGTTTGTTTCCTTGGCGATAACTCAACGGCTTTTTGTAAATAAGGTAAAGCTTTATCAAAATGACCAATATCATTTAAGAAAGCACCAAGTAAAATATAGTAACGCGCATCACCTGGAACAAGTTCAATTTGTTTATTTAATTCAGTATAAGCCAGATCAACAAAGTTACTCTTAATCTGTGGATCAACCTTATCAGAACGAGCTACCCGACTAGCTACCGATAATAGCTGTTCTCTAATTTCAGCATCTCCCAGACCATTACCTGCTAGGGCTTCCTTAAACCTTTCATAACTTCCACCAATTTGACCTGCTTGCGCCAAGCTAATAGCTTGAATCAGATTCTTATTAGAGTAAATCGAAGGAACATTTATTAAATATATTGCCACCGCCATAATCACAATAATTGCTGGTGTTAAGATGTAGTTTTGTGTCTCCTCGTTCACTTTATGTTCCAATAATTTAGGTAATTTACGATCTTCAACTAAATGAGAATGAAGGTAGGACAAGATAATTACAAACATTACATATCCCATCAAAGTATCGAAAACAAAAAGACCTTGTACAAAATAACCAGCCAACAATCCGGTCAGTATCGCTTTTTCAGCTAATTTTAGACGATGTCTCTCTATCCAAAGCATATACAAGACAGAGATAAAGATACCCAAGTAAGTGGTTAACCCAAGGATACCGCCGGCCACCAAAGCATCAAGTGGTGCACTGTGTGCACGATCAAACCATTGTTCTTGGTTATACAACCTAGGATCATAATTCTTATTGAAAATATAATTAAAACCCTCTTGACCCCAGCCTAAAACCGGCTTCTCTTTTGCCCCATCTATAGCCATTGCCCAAGTAAAAGTACGAGCATTACCAGTAATATTATTCCAGGATATCTCTGATAATCGCTTCAGTGTAAAATTATTCTGAATAATTGCGCTATCTTTAAAAATAAAAAATAGAGAGACTAGAGCTACAATAATTACAACCGCACCGATTGATATCTTTTGCAAAAGTTTATTATCCCTTTCAAACAAAGCAATGATTATCGTCGAAACAAATATTCCACCCAGAGCACCCAAAAACACACCTCGTGAAGTTAAATAAGTTAAATACAAAGAGAGTAACCCAATGAAAGCATAGATATACAACCAGACGTTTCGCCAAATATGTTTTTGAGTTAAAACATCCTTATAGGTCAACACTAAAGAAATGAAGAATATGAACAGAAAATAGACACCTATATAAATAGGATTACCAAGCGGACCCGCTACTCGCACCACCCCCTCCTTATAGCCATCAGCTAGACTATAAATAGCCATGAACATTCCAGCGCCTAAATTAGCTCGGAAAAACCATAGCCATTTCTTTTCTGTTCTAAACATTGAAGATAGAACTACAAAGTACAGGAACAAGTGGGCGATTGTAACAAACCCCTCCATTCTTTCAAAATTACTCCACAATGCCTTATGTTGGGAAACGGCATTTATATCTGCTATTAACAAAATAAAAGTAAACAAACCTAGACTAGTTAGTAACCAAGAAAATTTTGGTCGAAAATCTTTATCCGCGATTGCCAAAATAAGCCAAAGACCAAAGATAATTTCTACTATAATCCTAAAAGTGAAAGCCTTACCAACAATGTAAGGGAAAAACATACTGTCCGCAACAATAAAAGGTATTATCAAAACAGCATAAAGACCGGCCCAAATACTATATTGCAAAATTTGTTTCATTTTATTACCTATCGATTAATCTTTCTCAACATGAAGAATCTTTTTTAATTCCGCTTCCGGAACTTCTTTAGGCTTATCCTTCACTTCCTTAACTGTATCATTATTCTTGCCTTTGCCAAGAGATTGTAAAACCGATCGTAATTCCGCCAAGCTTTTTTCATCAACTTCTTTTTTAGGAGGATTTGTAGGCATAGCCGGGGTAGTCGGTAATTTAGATTTTAAATCCTTTAAAGAAACGAAATCGTCGGTTGGCGGTTCTAATTTAGGCAAAACAGGCGCATCTTCACGCTTCATGTATTTTGGTTTCTCGAATGGTTTTGGTGGTAATGGACGATTAGGTATCATTTTTGCTGGAGACTCTTTCTTTGGTGGTAATTCTGGTTTTTCAGTGTGCCAATCATGTACCGCTTTTTCAACTATCTCTCTTTTATCAGCAAATTGCTGTCGTGAAGTATCAATTACCTCTTGACGATAAGACACTTCCGGCTCTTTAATTGGCGGAACGGTCTTAGCAGAAAAAGGCTGCGAAGAAACACCATCAATCATTAATTTTAAGTAAATCTGAGTGAAGCCTAAGTTCACTAAATCCTCGGCCGTAAATTGTGGCGCAAATTCCTTTTCTAAAACTTCAGCATCAAAAGCACCAACACGGAAAGTGATCATGGTACCAACGTTACCAAACACAGCCGCACGTACCTCTTCAGACATTTGTTCGATATATTGGTGAGCAATCGTTAAATTTAATTTATACTTACGGGCTTCCGATAGAATATCGGCAAAACTTTCATTAGCAAAAGATTGGAATTCGTCCACATACAAATAGAAGTTCGGTAATTTTTGTAATTCCCTTTCAGACACATCAGCGCGAGACATCGCCGCTAAATAGATCTTAGTAATCATCATCGAACCCAAAAGATTGGCATTAGCCTCACCCACTCGCCCTTTAGACAAGTTGATGATAATAATCTTCCCAGTATCCATTATTTTGCGCAGATCAAAAGAAGATTTTGGTTGACCAATAATATTTCGAATCAACGGATTTGAGGTGAACTGGCCAATCTTGTTCTGAATCGCCGGAGTCGCTTCAGCGGCAAAACGATCGGTGTATTTCGCGAACTCATCTACCCAAAAAGAACGCACCGAAACGTCTTTTACGTTATCAACAATTTTTTTACGATAATCCTTATCTGCCAACATCCGGTTTACACCAAGTAAGGTGGTACCTGGAGTCTCTAATAGAGCAAGCAGTGTGTTACTCAAAATATATTCCATACGTGCAGACCAAGCATCTTGCCAAATCTTCTTGAAAGTAGACATCAGACCAGAGACAACTAGATGTCGCTTGTCATACCCCACATCTTCAAGGACGTTAAAAGAAACTGGGTACTCCAAATCAAACGGTGCAAAGTATAAAACGTCTTTAATGCGCTCTTTGGGTACATAATTTAGAAGGAGCTCAGCTGTTTTACCGTGAGGGTCGATAAAGGCCATACCTTCACCATTCTGAATATCTTGTACGGCCATGTTTTCAAGTAGGGTCGATTTACCCATACCTGTTTTACCAATCACATAGACGTGCTTGGTACGGTCTTTGGCTTTAATACCAAATTCTACATTCTTATTACGAGCATCGGCACTCGCAAATACTGTTATTCTTTCTGGATCGTACATTTACAAATATTATACCATATTTCTAGTTGCCTCTACCAGATTCTCAAAAAGTGAAGCGACGGTTAACGGGCCAACACCGCCAGGGACTGGAGAGATAGCTGAAACGATATCTTTTACAGCATCAAAATCGACATCACCCAATAATTTACCATCTTGCACAGTGATTCCCACATCAATAACTATTTGGTCTTTAGACAGGTAAGATCGATCAATCAATTTTGGCTTACCAATCGCCACGATTACAATGTCGGCTAATTTGGTAGTGTCTTTGGGGTTCTTAGAATGACTATCGATCGCCGTCACCACCGCCCCACGAGACGAAATAGCTGCCGCAATCGGTCTACCAACCAAACGCGATTGACCCATGACCGCCACTTTTTTATTTTTCAAATCGATCTTGTAATAATCAAGTAGGTTCAAAACCCCTCTAGCTGTCGCTGGTGTAAATTTAGTATGAAAAGTAAGTCCATCTACATCTTTTTCTGAATTAATCAATTCCAGCAAAACATTAGAGTCCAAATGTTTTGGTAATGGTAATTGTAAAATAATTCCTTCAACATTAGCATCTTGATTTAAATTTTTAATCTCATTTATAATTTCTATCTCAGAAATACTTTCAGGAAAAGTGTAATGCTGCACAACCGCACCGATTTTTTCAGCAAAAAGCTTTTTTTGATGAATATAATTTGTCGACTCTTTTAAATTCCCAATTTGAATAATTGCCAAAGTCGGAACCATATTAAGTTTAGCTATCTTTTCTTTAAGTTGTGATACGATTTCATCACGAACTATTTTTCCATCTAAAATTTTAGACATTAAACTTTATTCAGTCTTTAATGCAGCTTGTGTATAAGTATTACCTGCGTCCCAAAGCATCCAGGAAGTCAGGCCAGCATCATAGGTAGCCTGAATCTGAGCTCTGACCATTTCAGGTGTATACACTACAGGGTAATCATTATCTTGCAACCAAGGGCGTAGCTTAAGCGGTGATATTCCGATAGCTGTTAGACGAGCTGCGGCTTTATCCATAGAATATTTTATTATCTCGTAAGGATATTTATTCACATCTTTATAACCAAGGAAACCGCTTGGATAATGTGACGGATATACCATTGGCGCAATATAATCAAAATTCGGAGCCGCATCTTCTAAAATTTGCCCGATATTTAAGTCATCATAATTAGTAGTGGTCATACCAAACAAATCAGCCGAAGTTACCACGCCAGTACCAGAAAATCTATTATGTAGATACTCGAAGAAACCTTTCAGAACTTCGTGTTTAGGACGACCAACACTGAACGGAAAATATATATCCTCCATATTACCGTCAGATGGGAAACGAATATAATCAAAATTTATTTCATCAAAGCCAATATCGTAAGAAGCTTGAGCTAGATCACCTAAATATTTCCACATATCCTGATTACCAGCATCAATAAAGCTAATTCCTTTTCGGTCTTTCCAAACCACACTAGTATCAGTCTTTGTTTTTACCGCCCATTCTGGACGAATTTTTGACACATAAGAATCTTGAAATGAAGTAATCCGACCAATGACATATATATCTTGGGCATGCAAAGTTTCAATAAACTCCTTCATGTCTGACACCTGACAACCACCAGCATCATTTTTAGGGAAACCAGCCAAATCTACATCAAAAGAAATAGTTCCAGAGAAATCTTTAATATCTAGAACGATGGAATTTATTTCTGTTTCGTTAGCTAACTTTATCAATTTAGTACGAAAGCTTGGTGTGGCGGCTACACAAGCACTCATATAAATGGCTTTTACAGCCGGCGGGGTTGGTTTGTGTGATACAACCCCTGGTGAGACTATAATCGGCCCACTGGTAGCAGCCTGATTACTTGGTAATTCACCCAAAATTTTTGCCGGCATTAAGTGTGGCAAAGCAAAGATTGCTAATACAATCAGTACAAAAACAGATAATCCACTATAAAAATATTTATTGTGGATTGTTTTCGACATAAGTATCAGATTTTATTTCGTGTGCCTTATGTACCAAGCGAATTACCTTAGTTAATTCACGCCTAATCAATAAGGATAATATTAAAATAGCCATACCAGCACCAACAAATAGATAGTCTTTCCAGCTACGAGGAATAGCAATAAAAGGTGAGGCTAAAATAATAATGAATATACCGAGAGCGGTGATTGATGAAATTTTTACCATAAAATTATTTGTTTATTTTATAGTAATATAGCACACTTTTAAGCCTGAGACACTAGCACTACAAATTCACCGCGAACTTTATCTGGGTTATCTGTAAAATATTTCAAGACCTCTACTGGTAAACCTGAAATAACCTGCTCAAAAACCTTAGTAAGTTCGCGAGCGATAACAATTTTTCTTTCAGGAGTAAACTTAACAAGAGATTCTAGGGTTTTAATAATTCGATGAGGACTTTCGTAAAATACTGCCACCCGTTCCATCTCAGCAATTTCTTTAAATAAAGTTTCCCGACCTTTTTTGTGTGGCAAAAAACCTAAAAAAGTAAAATCTGAGCCGTTCAAACCAGAAATAGATAGGGCCGACGCCACGGCACTTGGTCCAGGAATAGCGATTACTTCAATCTCTGGAAACTTTTCTTTTATTTTGGAAACTAACACAGAGCCAGGATCAGAGATGGTTGGTGTGCCCGCATCAGACACCAAGGCCAAAGTCTTCCCCTCTTCAATCATTTTAAAAATTTGGTCAAACTTGGTATCTGTAGCTAAATTATCTGAAGGATAACTAAAAGTCGGAGTTGAGATATTGTATTTGGTTAATAGATTTTTAGTGACACGTGTATCCTCACACAACACCAAATCTACTTCACCCAAAACACGCACCGCACGATAAGTGATGTCTTCCAAATTCCCTATTGGTGTCCCAACAACGTAGAATTTCATATTTTGATACTACCTTATATTTACAAAATGGGCAAAAGAAAACACCCCGTAAAAACAAGTGCTGTTTTCTTCAGGGCGTCATTTGGGCCACAGAGGACATTTCGATTTTGCCATCTCGATCTCCTCAAGGGTAACATGCATGAAGTACTTCATGAAGCAGTGCGGGCACTCCACAATAAAGCAGCCGACCACAGTCCTCATCCCACGATAGGCATCTGACCGAACAGACCCGCCAGGTATATCCCTGGAAAATCCCCTGACGTAGTTGTACCAACCCCTCGGATTAGTTACTACTTCATCGGGGCTCGACAATCCACGCTCACAGCCGGGACAAGTCCATTCAATATGTTCAGGAATACCTTGGTGGTAACTTTCTCCCCAAGGTTCTGGCACCATAGATATGTGTGCAATCATACTTCTTATCCTCAATTTAAAGTTTCAGTTCGTTTATTACAGTACTCTATCTTTGGTTTTTAGTCAACTGTATCAGAAATCCCCTCCTTAGAAAGGGAGGGGATTTCTGCAGACGGGATGATGGGAGAAATTAGTACTCTCGCATTGAGACCTGAGCGTCGATTTTCTTAACAAGATCAATAACCACAGACACAGCAATCAAAAGAGCGGTACCGCCCAGTGCTAGTGATTGTATGCCGGTTACTGATTGCATGATCAAAGGTAATACTGCAACAAAGCCCAAGAAGGTAGCTCCTACCATAGTGATACGAGTTAGTATTTTAGCAACATAATCTGAAGTGCTTTGACCAGGGCGAACACCAGGAATAAAGGCGCCATTCTTTTGAAGATTCTCTGAAAGCATTAAAGGATCGAAGGTAACAGCGGTATAGAAGTAAGTGAATAGGAAAACCATCAAGAAATAAAAGATGCCATAAAACCAACCACCACTAAACAAGTTTGCAATAGTGTTAGCTACATCATGAACAGTACCAACTGGAAAAGCTCCAGCCACAAATTGAGCAATCATTCTTGGGAACAACAATATTGATAGAGCAAAAATGATTGGAATCACTCCAGCTTGATTTACACGAAGTGGAATATAAGTAGAGGTACCACCATAAACACGTGCACCACGAATCCTCTTGGCGTAAGTGACTGGTATTGGACGCTCTGCTTCAGTTACTGTGACGACACCAAGAATAATAAAGATCGAAACTACCAAAAAGGCTAAGTAAACAGGTATCTGAGCTGGATCAAAAGAGACAAATGTTTGACTAATAGTAGTTGGCAATTGAGCTACGATACCAGCAAAGATTATTAGAGAGGTACCATTACCAATACCAAACTCTGTCATGAGTTCACCGATCCACATTAAAAGAATAGCACCAGCCACCACCACCAATATATTAGCGATTAAATCAAAATTTGTAAGGTGAGTAATAGCGCCTGATTTTTGTAATAAAAGCAAGAAACCACCTCCTTGAACAATCGCCAAAGGAACAGTTAATAAACGAGACCACTGGGTAAATTTAGCTCGACCCGCCTCACCTTCTTCCTGGTATAACTGTTTTAACTTTGGGAAGATCATGGTCAATAATTGCATCACGATAGACGCCGTAATATATGGACCAACACCAAGCATTACAATAGACAAGTTAGACAGACCACCGCCAGAAAACAAACTAAACAAACCAAAAAGATCACCAGTTGGGCTAGCTAGGAAAGCTTGAAGCTTTATTGGATCAATACCAGGAACTGGAATAGTAGCCAACAAACGAAAAACAACTAAACCAGCTACCACAAAGAGTATCCGTCGACGCAAAGACGAATCTTTTAGGATCAACGCGAGTTTAGTTATTAGATTTGACATAAGTTTATTTTACAGAACCACCAGCCTTCTCTATCTTTGCCTTAGCACTTTCAGACATTGCACAACCGACAAAAGTTAGTTTCTTAGTAATCTCACCAGTAGCTAGGATTTTAACACTTTGTTTCTTTCCTTTGTATTGGTCAATCACTCCTTTCTTAAATAGAGTTGATGGCTTTACCACCTCTCCATTCTTGAAAACCATTTCGATGATATCAAGGTTAATTGGTACGATTGGGTTATGGACACCACTTAGAGATTGGAAGCTGTAACCGCGAGCTTTTGGCATACGCTTGATAAAGTCTCTCCATTCTGGACGAATCTTGTGACCAGCACGAGCAGTTTGACCCTTACCACCACGACCAGAAGTCTTACCGCGTTTACCACCACGGCCAACTAGCATCACCTTCTTATTTTCTGTCTTTCTTTTTAAATTATGAATCTGCATGGTATTTTAAATTATTTAGAAGGCTTAGAAATCTGTGATAGAGCGTCGACAGCAGCTCGAGCAATATTTAATTTGTTTTTAGAACCAGACAAAATTTTAGCGGTTACGTCTTTGATACCAGCCAACTCTAGAACATTACGAACTGCGCTACCCGCCACTACACCACGACCTGGAGCTGGACGAATAACGATACGAGCGCTACAGTATTTTGAATCTACTTCATGAGGAATAGAAGAGGTTTTGGTGGTATTTACAGTGATCATGTTCTTCTTGGCATTACGAAGAGCTTTATCGATTGCCAAAGAGGTATCGTTAGCCTTTCCTAGACCAACACCTACCTTACCTTTTTTGTCTCCAGCCACTAGAGCTACAGAGAAAGAGAAACGGCGACCACCAGTAGCCACACGAGCCACACGGCGAATATTCAACATTTTTTGTTCGAATTCGCTACGAGGACGAGCTTCGCGGTTACCTGGACGGCGAGGATTCTTGGTACGAGCATCACCCGCGCGTGGACCGTCAGTTCTTGGGGTGAACTTTGGGGCTACCGCTTGAGTATTAGGAATGTTTTTGTTTTCGATCTCCATGTTATTAATTAAAATTTAAGTCCGCCTTCACGTGCGCCGTCAGCAAAAGCTTTTACTCGGCCAACGTATTTGAAACCGCCACGATCAAAGACTACTTTCTCAATCTTTTTTGCTAGGGCTAGCTTAGCAATACCCTTACCGGTTTCAGTACAGCGCTCGGTAAAAGTTTTACCTTTTGCTTTAACTGAAGACAAAGAAACAAGAGTAGTACCTTTATTGTCGTCAATGATTTGACCGTAGACGTACTTGTTAGACTTAAAAATAGATAGACGAGGCTTTTCTTCGGTACCAAAGACCTTAGCTCGAATTTTCTTATGACGTCTTGCGACTTTTAATTTTTTAATGTTAACGTTTTTCATAACTTAATTATTAGACGGTCTTCTTACCTTCCTTACGACGGATAACTTCCTTATCGTAACGCATACCCTTACCCTTATAAGGTTCTGGTTTCTTCAAGGCGCGAAGTTCAGCTACATACAAGCCTAGGAATTCTTTATCGATACCAGAAACAGTGATGATACCTTTTTCAGAAGTTACTTTAAGATTTTTTGGAATTGCTACTTTAACTGGGTGTGAGAAACCTAATTTCATAACTAGATCAGTACCAGATACATCTGCTTTGTAACCAATACCTTCAAGAATTAGTTTTTTCTCGTAAGCTTTGTTTACACCGTTAATCATGTTGTTTACGTGAGAAGAAACGGTTCCCCAGAGACTAGAAATATCAGTAGTGATTTTCTTAGCGGTTGGAACAAAAGAAACTTTACCATCAGCTACTTCCACCTTAATACCAGGACGGAAGGTACGAGTTAGCTCACCTAGTGGGCCCTTAACGGTTACGGTCTCACCAGTTACCTTTACTTCGGTCTTCGCTGGGATAGTTATTACTTTTTTTCCAATTCTTGACATTGTAATTAATTATTTATAGTGAGTTTATCAGACTACCAGACTTTGAATAATAGCTCACCACCAACTTTTTCTTTAACTGCCTGACGGTCAGTCAAAATACCTTTTGGAGTTGAGAAGAATGATTGACCCATACGTCCGCGTGGTGGGTGCATTTCAGCAAAACCTTTATAGACTCGACGTGAAGGTTTAGAGATTCTTTGAACGTCTTTAATACGGCAAACACCATTAGTGTAAGTTAGTTCAACTTCTAGTTTACGGGCATCTTTAGAAGCGTTAGCTGATTTAAGATAACCTTCAGCTACCAAGACCTTAGCAATAGCATCTTTCATCTTAGAATAAGGCAAAGATACGGTTTGCTTTTGAGCCTTACCTGCTACTTTTAGCATATTTATAAAATCTGCGATTGGGTCTCCTACCATGATGATTTTTTAATACCAGGAATTTTACCTTGGTTAGCAAACTCACGGAAACAAATACGGCACAAATCGAAATCGCGCATGTAACCATTTTTACGGCCACAGCGGAAACAGCGTCTCACAACTCGTGAGGCGAACTTTGGATCTTTCTTGGCTCGTGCTTTAACTGATGTTTTTGCCATGTGAAATTATGCCTTTTTTAAATAAAAAGCCCGTATATGAGCTTTGAGACCATATACTAGCAAATTGGTAAATAAAGTCAACTACCTATCAGACTTTCTCCGATTTTATACTGTTCCCCCGCCCCCATAGTAATAATCACATCATCCTTTTTAAGGCTGGTCTGAAGATAAGAAATTATAGAAACAAAATCAGGAAAGACCTTCACTTCTTTATTATTTTCTTTGATTTTACCAGCCAATATCTCTGATGAAATAGTAGGATCGAATTTCTCGCGAGCCGGAAAGATTGGGATCAATATCACTTCATTGGCATCACCAAAGGCAGTTGAGAATTCATTTAGTAAAAGTTTAGTACGAGAAAACAAGTGCGGTTGAAAGACGACACGAATATTTTTATCCGGATAAAGCTCACGTGCGCCCTGAAGGGCCGCTTTTACCTTTTGTGGATTGTGGGCATAATCATCATAAACCAAAGCCCCCTCTTTCGTTTGGCCTTTAAATTCAAATCGACGCCAAGTACCCTTAAACTCCGAAACGGCTTTATTGGCTTTTTCTAAGCTGATGCCTAAAGCCTGCCCAACAGCAACCGCAGCACGTGCGTCTTGTCTATTATGCTCACCTGGTACTAACAATTTCTGTGTAAGCTCTATTTCTGAATAATCTAAAACCTTGCACTTTACTCCCTTTATCACTGGCTGAACATTGGGTAATTTAGTATTACAAATCAGAAAACCATTTTCTGGAATTTTCTTGGCTAGATGCAAAAAAGAATCTTGAATGTCTGCCAGGCCTTTATAAAAATCTAAATGATCTTCATCTAGATTGGTGATGACCATAATAGAGGGCGAAAGATTATGAAAAGATTTACGGTACTCATCCGCCTCTACCACCAAGTATTTACTCTGCCCCATAATAAAATTACTGTTACCAATCAAGCTACCGACAATGACGGTCGGATCTAAGCCTGCTTCTTGCAACACCTTTGCCACCATAGCAGTGGTAGTTGTTTTGCCATGCGTACCAGACACCGCGATGGTATATTTTTCCTGAGAGACCAAACCTAGAGTCTGCGGATAAGTAAGCATGGTAACACCAAGTGTTTTGGCAGCCATGAATTCTGGATTATCCTCCCCAATCGCTACCGTGTACACAATGAGATCACAATCAGTTGGAACGTTCTCTCTCTTCTGACCAATTAAAACTGTCGCCCCGGCATTACGTAATTCTTCGGTTACTTTTGTTTCGTCTCGGTCTGAACCGCTTACTCTTTTACCGTTTAATAAAAGCATTCGAGCAATCGCCGAAATACCAATTCCACCGATGCCAATGAAGTAGATATGTTTAGCAGTTTGTAGAATATTTTGGTTCATTAAAATCATCATACCAGAAAATTTTAGACAAAGAAAAGAGGCGAAGACGAGGTCCACACCTCTTTTCTTCGCCCCTCAATTCAAGGCACCCTTTCGGATGTCTTGCACGGTTCTTTCTATTGCCACCGGACTCCAGCCTGCGATCCGCAGACAATAATCCATCGGCGCCCAACTCACAGGAATACTTTTGTCCCGCGAACTAAGACGGACCAACAAAACCGAACCAGTAGTAACATACGGACAGGCAATTCCCTCCTTTTCGTTTAAGGTTAAAAAATTACCTCGCAGGTAAGCTTTATTAACCTCAAAACGCTGGATGAACAGAGTATCCTCTTGTCGGACTCCCAAAGGAGACAAAACAAGTAGATCTGTGGCAACCACCTGTCTGACCGCCACCCACAAATGATCCTGATCTAAAAACTGAATCAACACGCCCGATAGTTTCATTGATCAATCTCCCGCTGTTTTTATGAATGAGCACCGTACCTATGTCTGTAAATATTATAGACCTAAATTTTGGAAAAAGAAAAGAGGCGGAAGTGGCAAGCAACCGCTCACCTTTCTTCCGCCTTCATTAGATTTTTTGCTACCGCCCTGTCACGAACGCAAGCATCTTCTGAAAAATTATCCAGATACTCCTGACGAGCGGACAGATAGTCTGTCCATGTTCCCCAGTGTGTAACCGCACCATTTTCCAGACAACGAACTACCAACAAGACGTCTTTGATAACCTCTCCAGGTTCAGTCTCTTTTGAATCCTTGGAGAAAGATAGACCACTAGACGTCGGTAGAATATTCCGTCGGCGAGCCCTCTTAACAAAAGCACTCTGGCCATTTCTTTTTCCAGATAAGGTAGCAATCGCCACACCCAGACCGACATCTGTAACTCGGCAGACGTACCAGTCTCGCGGGCATACATCCCTAGGCATTTTGGTTCTCCTTTTATAAGAGCTACTAATCGACGAACCACACGGTTCTCTAAATATTAAGCTACACCCCGTTTAGTAAATAGTCAATAAAAGAAAAGAGGCGAAGGTGGGCCTAAGCCTCTTCCCTTCACCTCGTTTGAAGCGCACCTTGCGACTTACGCCGCACGCAACAACTTCTTACGGTCATTGCGTCTGAAGTCCGAACGGTGATGCGGCCTCATTCGCTGATCGCGCGGCTTTTTACGACGACGCGGCTTATAGCCACACCCATCGCGTCCGGACTGATCCAGCGGCTGCTCATGATACAACCGAGCAAGCTCTACATCGAGATCCACCCCGCCGTCGGATTTGGCAAGCGGCGCATCCATCTCTGCAACGCGGCACCAGCGAGTGAAGCAATCGCGTCCACCTCGCACCTTTCGCTCAATGACCACTTCCTCGCCTACTCTTAGATCGATAAGTAATCTGGCGATGTTGCCGAACCACTTGCCTGTTGGCGCCGTGTGACACGCTACAACCCGGCTGTAAGCGCGCATGTTTAGTGTGAGCGAGACCGCCTGCTTTGAGTTATGTCCCTCAAGCAGGAACCCCACCACCGCACCACGATCACTATCCGCCGCCCGTGTTACGGTACCAACGGCAAAGGCATACATTTTATTCATCTTCATCCTCTCCTGTCTTTTTCTGCTTATAGCTCTGTTGAGCCAGTTAACGCCAGCAGAAGGCGTATTTCAAAGTTTCTATTTTCAATTATACACCCTTTTATGGTAAAAGTCAAGTTTGAAATTAAACCTATTTTAAAGCCTTGATTAAAGCCACAAATTGATCATTCCGATCATATTCGTTTACAAACAAGCCAAAAGAGGCAAAAGTTGGAGAAAATAGAATGGTATCCCCCAATTCCGCCACTGAAACGGCTTTATCTACCGCCTCTTTTAAATTAGCAACTCGATAAGCATCTTGAATATTTAATTTATCCGAGCCAGTTCCCGGCAACATTACTACCGCCTTACAATTCTTGTAAATCTCTTGAGTTACTTCGGTCATATCCAAATTTTTGTCCGCCCCACCCATAATCAAAACAATATTTTTCTGATGACCGCCGCCCAAAGCCCGCAAAGCTACAATCGTTGCTTCTGGTGTCGTAGAATTATTATCATTATAAATTTTCACACCACCCGCTTCTTTTAAAAATTCCAGACGGCCTTCAACTGCAGTAAAAGAACTTAGAGATTTTTTAATTTCATCGTCTGAAACATTTAAACAACGCACCGCCGAAACTGCCAACATGGCATTGTATTGGTTATGTGCACCAGGAACATGCAGAGTAAAACCCTCTGGCAATTGTGACTCTGGAGTAATTAACTGAGCTTTTATCTTACCCTTTAATTCAGACACTGCTGGTAAAGCCTGAGCGCCCACAATTAAGAAATCTTCTGGTTTTTGATTAATAAAAATTTTAGCTTTATCATTAAAGTACATCTCCAGGTCGTTTTTATAATAATTTAAATGATCGTGGAAAAAAGTAGTAAAAACAGCTACATGTGGCGAAATATTTCGCTCACCAAAGCCCTGAAGTTGCCATGAGTCTAATTCAAAGACAGCAAACGTAGTAGCCGAAGGCTTCCCACTTTTCCCCTCCTTAGTTAAGGAGGGGTGGTTATTCTGATAACCGGGGCGGTCTGTATCTTCGATTTCTTTTAAAAGAGAGAGGGTCGAAACGCCACGCACATTACCACCAAGTAAAGTCTTTTTACCAGCAGACTTTAGGATGTGGTCGATCATATAAGTAGTAGTACTCTTCCCGCGCGTACCAGTTACACCGATTACTGGCACCCCAGACAAGAAGGCAAAAAGCGAAGCACTCATTTCCACTGGTATATTATTTTTCCGAGCTTCGGCAATATAAATAGAATCAAAAGGTACCCCAGCTGATTTCAAAATCATGTCTCGATCTCGAAAATCTTCTAGTCGGTGTTCCCCTAAGACAAATTTAACGGTTGGATAATTTTTAAACTTTACGACTGAATCTTTTAACTGTTCAGCATTTTTCAAATCGGTAATTATCAACTCCGCTCCACATTCAGCCAAAAACAAAGCATCACCCACCCCACGCCCAAGCACCCCCAACCCCATGCAGGTGATCTTCTTGCCCTTAAAATATTCGCGATAGTTTTGCATTACTTAACCTCCTTGAAAGCTTTGATAGAAATCTTGTAAGCTTTCTTGTTTGGCTCGATTACCATCACTTTATCGTTAGGTTTTAGAGAATGTTTAGCGTAATCGATCACAGCCTTCACGCTGCGTTCAGTTACTGGTACTGGCCAGATACCGAAAGCTAGACGAAGCTCACGAACATCTTCATCATTATCACAACCAGCAAAAACTGGTCGGTCTGGACGATAAGATGAAAGACCGCGGATAAATTCAATATCACAATGCAAAGCTACGATTGCAGCCACATCAGCTTTCTCGGCTTTCTTTACTGCATCAGCCGCTAGTTTATATTTCTTTGATGGCTTGGTTGGTTTCGCATGGAAATGAATCAATTCTTTACGCTTCTCTTCCACAGTTTTCATTACCTTACCCATCATCTTGGTTGCTTCAATTGGATGATCACCATAAGCGGTTTCACCAGACATAGACATCGCACCCGTACCCTCAAGTACCGCATTCGCAATGTCAGACACCTCCGCACGAGTTGGGCGAGGATTTTTAATCATACTCTCTAGAGCTTGGGTGGCCACGATACAGTATTTACCCATCTCAAGACACGCTTCCACCATTTTCTTTTGCATATAAGGCACATTCTCTAGACCGACTTCCGCACCAAGGTCACCACGTGCCACCATCAAACCATCACAAACTTTTAGAATATCTCGAACGTTTTTAAAACCTTCTTTGTTCTCAATCTTAGCAATAATCTTAGGATTATAATCAGGGTATTGATCGGTTATCTTACGGATCTCAGCAATATCTTCGCGTGATCGCACAAAAGAGTGAGTAATGTAATCAACATTGTGTTTTGCACAGAAATGAATAAAGCCACGATCTTTTTCTGATAGAGCTGGCAAACTAATGTGAACGTTTGGAACGTTTAGACTTTTTTTGTTCTTTATTAAGCCAGAGTTATTTACCACACACTTGATACCTTTTGGTAATTTTTCAACTACAATAGTTTCAATCAAAGCATCATCGTATAAAATCACTTCACCAACTGGAATTTCTTTATGGAAATGAGGGTACGTAACATGAACCACCTTCTCGCCAGTAAGGGTTGCGTCACCAGTAAAGATAATGTGATCACCCTTATTTACCTCGATTGGTGCACCAACATCCTTAGTTCTTACTTCTGGGCCTTTAGTGTCGATTGCAATTGGAATATACTTACTAACCTGACGAATATTATTAATAACCGGCAAAGTCGCTACCTCGTCTTGGTGAGCGGTATTTAGCCAAGCCACATCCGCACCAGCATCAAAAATAGATTTCAAGAAATCTACTTCGCAACGGTTATCAGCAATCTTAGCTAAAATTTTTGTCTTTCGGGTGAACATCAAAATATATAATTAAAACTATTAAATGGTGCGCGCGCTTGGGGTCGAACCAAGGACCTTTCGAGTATCAGTCGAATGCTCTACCAGCTGAGCTACGCGCGCATTTCTCTTTATTTGGGACAAAGCCAACTCTATCAAAAAAACGCCCTTTTCGCAACATAAATATTAAAACCCCGTGCAGTTCCTCTATTAAGGATACTCTGCACGGGGTTCACGCGGCTTACTGAACCCAGACGAAGCCATCATACTTCTCTGGTGGTTTGCTGACTGGCACTTTTTTGCCATCAGGGTACTTGAGGTAATATTCCCCAGTACTGGCAGACTTCTGAAGGGTTGGCAAGGAAGCTTGTTCCTTCCACCAATGAGATAGTCCACCCGTGACTCCGCGTCCAACTGTAACAACTACCAACATGGCAACAAGCCAAGTCAGCAGCTTCTTCAGCAACCATCCCCAGTCAATCCACTGGACAAATGGTCTTCTCATGTAGGCACGATTCATAATCTACCCTTTCATGTTTTTGAACTCTACTTTTATATCTTATCATATCTAAAGATATTGTCAAGCATTTTAAAGCCAGTAAAAAACACCTATTTCTAGGTGTTTTTTACTTATAACTATTATTCTTTCTTTTGTTCCGTTCTAGCTCGTCTTTCCGAGCGATCAATCAATTTTAGGTTTTGATAAACCTTCCAATATAAATACTGGAAATCGACACGATAAGTACTTTTACTATTCTATAAAGAAAAATAAAAGACGTTGTTCAATTTGAAAATTTCCACGAGCAGCTTCCGCTACCCGTGCCTTGTTACGACTTACTCCCTGTCATTGAATTTACCGTAGGCCGTGCAAGCACAGACTTCGGGTATCCCCAATTCCCTTGAGTTGACGGGCGGTGAGTACAAGACTTGAGAACGTATTCACCACAGTATAGCTGACCTGTGATTACTAGCGAATCCAGCTTCATGAAGTCGAGTTGCAGACTTCAATCCGAACTTAGGCCACTTTTCTAACGATTTGCTCCACCTTTCGGTATTGCGTCGCGTTGTAGTGCGCCATTGTATCACGTGTGTAGCCCAGGGTATCAGAGGGACATGCTGACCTGGCGTCATCCTCGCCTTCCTCCCTCGATTCTGCTCACCAGCTTTCGCTGACGATCAAAATCGAGGGCAGTCTCGCCTGACACTTGTAACAGGCAACGAGGGTTGCGTTCGTTACCCCACTTAAGGGAACAATTCACATCACGAACTGACGAGGACCGTGCAGCACCTGTGCTTATGTCCTTGTGAGAAGTTCCGAATTTCTTCGGAATGTCATAAGCATTTCAAACCCTGGTGAGGTTCCTCGGTTGTCGTCGAATTGAACCACATGGTCCACCGCTTGTGCGAATCCCCGTCTATTCCTTTGAGTTTTAGCCTTGCGGCCGTACTTCCCAGGCGGCGCGCTTAACGCGTAAGCTAAGCCACGCCGAGGGTCGATACTCGGAACGGCGAGCGCGCAACGTTTAGGGCGTGGAATACTAGGGTATCTAATCCTATTCTCTCCCCACGCTTTCGTCTCATGAGCGTCAGGAAATGGCCAGGGACTTGCCTTCGCCTTTGGTGTTCCCCACGATATCAACGGATTTCACCCCTACACCGTGAGTTCCTGTCCCCTCTCCATCCCTCTAGTCATGCCGTTTCGAACGCAGCTCCGCCGTTGGGCAGCGGAATTTAACGCCCGACTAACATGACCGCCTTGACACCCTTTACGCCCAATGATTCCGGATAATGCTTGGGGCCTCTGTATTACCGCTCCTGCTGGCACAGAGTTAGGAGCCCCTTATTCATGTGGTACCGTCAATAATTTCGTCCCACA
>JACCDR010818268.1_pt1 | contig 40743 bp, 58 predicted proteins | sample 7446431 | NCBI WGS metagenome assembly JACCDR01 (sample SAMN15323443, study PRJNA562643) | freshwater metagenome | isolation source: river surface water | place: USA:Blue River Watershed | collected 2017-08-17
CTATCTCTACTGCTGGAACTGCAACTGCAAACGATTTAATCGCTCTTGGCTCTGGTTCTAGCACTTCATCTCGTAGGTCACAGGGTATGCTTGATGAAAATGGTACAGCAAATGCCGAAATAAATCACACCATTGATTATGATTCAGTTCTCAGCTACCCAACAAACGGTGGTGCATTAGATACTGCTATAGATATTAACGCCATGAACTCTGATGGCTTTCAGCTTATTGTCGATACTGCTGGTGGAGTGGCAAGTGAGTGGATAGGCTATTTGACATTCGGTAACGAAGCAACTCTTGACCTCACCGAGACAGCTTTCTATGAAGATGGCGCAGAAACATCCTCGACTGTTATTGATTCAGGTGCTAATTCAATTACAAGAGACGTATCTTCTGGCGATTCTAATATTCAACTTAGAGTACGCCTACAGAACTCTGGTGGGGCAGGTGCTTCTACAGACGACTACCAGCTTCAGTATGAGTTGAATGATAGTGGAATGTGGGGAAATTCTGGTGATTATCCAATCGGACTAGAACAAAACCAAAGTAATTCGCTCTCATTTGTGCTAAATGGAGACGGGGGTGTTGGAGAAAAACTTGGGCAAGGTTTTACTGGTTTGGGGAGCGACTTCAGCTTAAAAGTCGCAGATTTATATTTAATAAAAGTCGGGACTCCCACCGACGACTTGACTTTAAGTGTTTATACGGGGGCTTTTGACGGTACACTAGTTGGGGCTAGTGATACAATAGCAGCATCTTCTGTCGGTACATCTTCATCGTATATTAGGTTCACTTTCAGTACCCCAATTACAATAACAGCCTCCACTAAACACTACTTGGTTTTATCACGCTCTGTTCGTGATACTTCAAACTATATACAGTGGAGTCATAATAACCCGTCAGTTTATGCAAGTAATGGTGCATCACAGTCAAATAGTGGTACATGGAACGCTGAGGGTGTATTAGATTTTAGGTTTATACTTTACACCGAACCTCTTGCTGTCCTCAACTACAACTCAGCCTCCCTAACTGACGGCAACGCCACCACAAACCGTCTTGGCTCTGGTTCAGGCTCATTCGTAGCTGGTGAAATATCTGAAGATGGTCTAGTAGACGACCTCCAAATTACAGCATCTAACTACACTGAACTTCTTTATTCACTAACGATTGACTCTGACGCTGTAGCAGACGCAGACACCCTAGACTTTAGGGTACTTCGTAATGGTGCTACTACAGGCATGACCTATACGGTTACACCACGGATTACGATTGAGAAAAGCACAGGTGCAACCCTCGTCACCCAAGACATATCCCAATCATTCAGCATAGACAACGCAACAATCACCCAAAACCATATCCTAGCTAATCAAGATATATCCCACTCCCTATCCCTAGATAACGCCACGATTACTCAGAACCATATCCTAGTACCAGATGATATATCCCACTCATTCACACTTGATACCACCACGATAGCTGAAACCCATTTATTATCACCTGCCGATATTCAACATGGGCTTACGATTGACACCACGACCATAACCCAAAATCACGTCATAACCCCAGACGATATAGCGTTTTCATTTACTGAAGATAACGGAACAATATCTCAAAACCACATCTTAGTCACTCAGGATATACAGCAGGGTTTGACAGTAGATAATGCAACCATTACTCAGAATCACATACTCGTCACACAAGACGTTTCTCACTCCTTAACGCTAGATAACACTACTCTTACTCAAAACCACGTTCTAGCCACTCAGGACATCTCACAAGGGCTTACATTAGACGCTACTACGATAAGTCAGAATCATATAATTGCTACTCAAGATATTGAACATGGATTAACCCTAGACGCAACGACTGTATCAGAAGATTCGGTAAACTATACAATCGTTACTGCTGATATTGAACTAGGCTTGACGGTAGACAACGCAACAATCACTCAGAACCATATCTTAACGCCTGATGATTTAGCCTTTAATATCACCGAAGATAACGGTACTGTCACTGAAACTAACTTTAATCTTGTAACTCAAGATATATCACATGGACTTACGGTAGATACTACGACCATCTCTCAGAATCATGTAATAAGCACTCAAGATATTTCACACTCATTCACCCTAGACAACACGACACTATCTCAAAACCACATAATCGTCACACAAGATTTATCGCATGGACTTACACTCGATTCGACTACGCTTACTCAAAACCACGTTTTAGTACCAGACGATATTGCTTTCTCTATTACAGAAGATAACGGTAGTATTTCGCAGAATCATATCATCGCTACTCAAGATTTAGAATTAGGATTGACCCTCGATAACACCACTATAGATTTATCTGTACTCCTGCCTACACAAGATATATCCCACTCACTTACGTTAGATAACACTTCAATTACGCAGAATCATGTAATTACACCCGATGATATAGCTTTCTCAATCACAGAGGATAACGGGTCAATCTCTCAAAATCATGTACTCGTAACGCAGGATATACAATTAGGGCTTACAACTGACAATACTTCTATCTCACAGAACCACGTCATATCTACTAACGATTTATCACATAGCTTAACGGTAGACACCACCACACTCACCCAATTACATATAATTACCGTAGACGATATATCCTTTGGAATCACCGAAGATAACGGTACGATTAACCAAGTACATATTCTCACCCCACAAGATTTAGAACTTGCCACCCAATTAGATAACACTACTGTAGAAGCTTCTGCCACTAATTACGACATCACACCAAACGGAGTAACATTTGGTACAGCACCACGTAAATATTGGATAGATACATCAGGTAGGATATTTTGGGTTATCTCTCAAGAGCTGGGAATTCTTGAGGAAGTGTAGTATAATGAACTCAACAGAAGCTCCAGAACGGAGAGGTTAGTATCAGATCACTACCAGCCTAGCATAGGAGTAGAGACCTCAGAACGAGGACAAGGGAAAAGATATTTTACAACTATCTAATGGTAGATATTTGAATAAATAACTTTACAAAATGACATCAAAAAAGATATTAGCGTTTCTATTTCTATTGCTATTTCTTTGGTGTCTCAACTTAGGAGAAATAAAAATGGCAGATTATTACGCAGCAGGTGGAACAGGTGGAGGTGGTGGCTCATCATGGGGTGGTGTTGGAACATACTGGAAGGGTGCTGACGGTAACGTATATGTTGCTGGAGATAGTGGAGTAAATAACGCTGGTGCGTGGGATGATAACACGATTAGTTACTGGAACAATCTTGGCTACACGCAAGAAGCAGACCCAGTAGACCCTAACTTAGGTAGCTATCCTGGTCTAATATCTGGTGGCTCTACCGGCTCGACTGGTGACACAGGTGGAACTACACCCACAGCAGAAACCCTTAGAAGAACACAACTTGAAGCTACCTATAACAACCTAAACAACTTACTAGGTGTATACGGTGGTAGAAAAGAATCAGGCTTTGCAGATATTGACACTACATACAACGAAAAAGCTAGATTACTAGCAGAACAACGTGCAAAAGCTAACACTGGATATGACGACCAAAACAACCTAGCAGTACAAGGTAGAACTCGTGGCTACGAACAAGTAGACAACTACGCTAATACATCGGCTAACAGCCTAGCGAGAATCTTCCAGAACGCTAACGCTGGTAACTCATCTGTTGCTAGATTACTTGCACCACAATTAGTAGGAAAAGCTGCTGACTCACGTAGACTTGACGTAACTGAAACAGCTAACCAGAACCTAGGTGGAATTAAGAAAGCTCGTGATGAAGCTAATACAGAGTTTGATTACGCAGACCAAGACGTTACTAACAACCGAGGCTACGCTAAAGAAAACTTTGAAAAAGGTTTGATTAACGAAGAAAACGACCTATTCAACCAACGTCTAGGAATCGAACAAGAACTAGGTAGAGATACTACTGGAACTCAAAACGAAATAAACACACGTACACAACGATTAGCTCAACTATTTGGTGCTGGCAAATACAACCCACAATACCAAGTTAAAGCTGTTGCACCGAAAGCTGTATCGCTAAACGACTACAAAGTAGACCCTGTAGCTATACAGACGGGCGCAAACCCACAATCAGGTGGTAGCTTCTATGCACCACAACTAAAGAAAAAGAACGAATTGAGGGTAAGATAATGGACTTCTTAGAAAACCTTAAACAACTATTAGGTGGTGGAGCAGGACAGACAGCACAGAAAAAGGTATTGGGAGCGAAAGGTGGATCGAAAATGGCTATTAAGTCACGAATGAGTGGTGGACAAAGCCGACCAGCAGGACTACGAAGCCAGCAACAAATACAGCAAGCACCGTTCCAGATGTTTGAAGATAACAGTTTCCAGGGTGTACCTTCTCAAATGGCTAAACAAGGTGCTAATTTTTACGAGGACAATACCTTTTCACGATTTGACACACCGGCTAACAAATTTTACCCAAGTAGAACTAACTACGGTGTACCTGAAGATGAAATGATAGACACTTCAATGGGGTACTTATCTCCAGACCAGTTTAATCAGGGGTACAGAGGACAGCTTCAAAATCGTGGCTTTAACCCTCAAGAAGAATACAGAAACAGACTAAGAGTACGTTAAGGGGTCACTAAATGAACCCTCTTGACTGGCTACTCAGAAAAAAGAAAGTAGAAGATAATTCTGCTCGTATAGAGCAAGAGATGAAGCCTCTAATACAGAAGGCTAATGCTCGTAATGTCCAAAAACTAAAGAGTGGTCAGATAAATAGAAGTCAATACCAAAAGCAATCAGACGCTATATTAAAGAATCAAGATACATCTGTACGCAGTCTAGGTAACGGACTAATCGCTAACACTAAAAAAGATAACGCATTTAACACAGCACTTAACAACCTAAGTTCTGGAGTTATGAGTGTAGCACCACAACGCATAGCTGGTGGTATCGCTGAATATGGTGGAACACTTATTGGAAATAAGAATGTTAGAGACTGGGGTACTAGACAAAGCCAACCATTTAGAGATTTTAACGCTGTATCATACGAGAACGCTGGAAATAAAGCACTTGCTACAGGCTCACAGATAGCAGGAAACCTACTTACGTTGCCTCTAGCACCTACTAAACTCGGAGTGGGTGTAGGAATTAACGCTGGTTCAAAAGCACTTCCTAGAGCCGTACCGATGGCTACAAGAGCATTTATGGCTGGTGCGCCTACTGCTGCCGATACTTCCTACGCAATACGTCAAGGTGGTGGTAGTGAAAACGCCCAGAGAATCGGTGGTGGTGCTGTAGGTGTAGTATCTGGAACACTAAACTCGCTTGGTGGCGAAAAGATACTTTCTCCTTTTAGTAAGAAACTAGCCTCAAGTGCAACCAACCCTCTAACCAAAGTGTTATCTTCTAAATTGGTTAATTCTGTGCCTGGAAGAATAGCTATAGCCGGAAACAACGAAGGACTAGAAGAAGTTGTAGAACAAGGTGTAGATAACTTAGTAGCTCAAAAAACCTATGACAAGGATCGCAACCTGACCGACAACCTAGCGCTATCTTACGGGCTAGGTGCTGGTATGGGTGGAATAGTACGTGGTGGAGTAGAACTCGGCAATCCTACAACTCAATTAAACCCAACCCTACAATCTAAAAGAAACACCCTAGAAATTGCTCAATCCCAAGCCCTGAATAACGGTAGACCTGATATTGCTAGAAGATTAGGTGACGAAATAGAACAAATAGATAACCCTGCACCTGGAACTATCCGAGAGAGAATCAGAAGCGCAAAGAATACTGTTGTAGATAAATGGAACAGAGATACTGCACTTCCTAACGAAGTAGACCTATCAGAAGATGAATTACTAACACTAACAAATTGGGGTGACTACAAAGCGAGAGTTGATGATCCTAGCGTAAAAGCAATAAACACACTCGCACCAGAGGCATACGCAACTGCTGAAAAAGCTGGACTCGATATAACTTCTGGCTCACCACTAGACATACAGTCGAGAATCACAGATTTTGTGGAAGATTATAAGTTTAGACAAAATGCAAAACCTCAAGGTGGATTCATAGCTGGCCCACTAGCAGGTGACTTCTCGGAGTTCAAGAAGCAAGGAAAAGTCTTTGAAGGTGTAGACGGTAAACCACGCTTTGAGGTAGATGATAGTGGAGCGAAACTAAATACTGAACCGTTAAATCCAGCTAATAAACTCACTAATCTTGAATCGCAGTACGGCATGATGTTGCAGATGAAGAAGATGGGCGTAAACAACCCTGACATAGATGCACGACTTAAAGTTATCCCAGAAGAAATTAGACAAGCTAAATTAGCTTCTAAATCAACCAAGAAGCTCAAATTGTCTGATGTACTTGACCACGAAGCCATGTACAAGCAATACCCAGAACTGAGAGATGTAAATGTCAAGGTAGTAAATAACAGACCGTTTGAAACTAAAGCAGCTTACGACCCACGCACTAATACTGTTGAACTTAACAAAAAGCGATTAGATACCGACCCAGAAGATGTTAAGTCAAACATACTCCATGAAGTACAACATGCTATTCAAGAAAAAGAAGGCTTTGCTACTGGTGGATATGACAAGAACATGAACACCTATAACCGACTAGCTGGTGAAGCCGAAGCCCGTGCAGTAGCCTCCCGTATGAACATGAGTGAGGGGGAGAGGTATAAGACACCAGAGGGTGAAAAGCTGTATCACGGTTCTACTGAAAAGTTTGACGGTGAAGCAAGATTCCCTCTCTATACCACTCCTAATAAAGACTATGCTAACATTTTTGCTACAAGTACTGCAGCTTCGTCTATAGCTAAATCAGGCAAGAAACTAAATGATGGTGGTAAGGTGCATGAGTTCGTACTTAATCCTAAAGCCCGTGTACTTGATATAACTAATCCAGCACACCGTAAATTACTAGAGGAGCAATATTTCGGTAAGTACAGTATGTCTTACGACCCCGTTACTGGCAAGAATGGACACATGGACTGGACAGAAGGCGAAAACCTAGCCGAATGGATAGACGAAACTAAGCAACCCTTTGACGCTATTAAACTTGATGAAGGTGGTGGTGGTGTTGACCCTCAGTTTGGCGTTAAAGTACCAGAGAAAGGTGTGAGTGTCTTAGCTCTTAACAAAAATGCTGTACAAGATGCCAAACCTCAATCCACCTTCTACGACTCCCTAGACGTACCTAAAGAAGATTTAATTATCCGAGATGGTAGTGGAAAGGCGATGTCTATAGACCCTTCAGCCCCACAAGTAGGTAAGACAGTAGCACCAGTAGAAACCAAAAAACCCTTCACCCCTATCTCTCAACCAGTAGACAACACACCTGCTGTTGTTAAGGCTGTACAAAAACCAGTGAAGGTTACTGCTTCAGATTCTTCGTTAGCCACTTCTCCTGAGCTTTCCGTTTCTTCTCCTCGTAATTCCGGTCAAGAAAGTGCATTACAAGTAAAAGCACCACAAAAAATAAAGTCAGAAAACCAAGTCCAGTTAGATAGTCGTCAAAAGTCGCCATTACCTACTAATAATACCACAAAGGTCAAGCTTAACACTGGTAGGCTCAATCCTAAGAACGCTGATGCACTTGCTGAAATCGACAGCCAAACATCCGAACTAATTGAAAAATTATCAAACAAAGACCTAGAAAGACTATCTAAAGACGCTGGTATTGATACAGTTACTCACACACCTGAACAGGTAAAGAAAAAAATAGCAGAACAACTAAACGTAAGACGTGACGCTGTTAGATACATGAACGAATCTGAGGTTGCTAGAAAGGCTGGTGACACTGAACTTGCGAAGTCACTAATGCTGAAAGCAGCTGAACAGGGAAGAATAAGCAGGGCGCAAGGTTCTGAACTTGCACAACAATTACAAGCTAGAAGAATAATCGCCAATGAGCTAGATACCCCACAACAGAGAATATTCAAACTACTTGACGCTGCTGGAATTAACCCAGAAGCCTATGTAAACAGATTGTCTAAGGTAGATTTTAACGAGCCTAAACAGGTCGTCGAAGCATATCGTGATCTAGTACCAGCCAAGAAAGCTGAATGGCTAGATACCCTAAGATATAACTCTATGCTCTCAAGTCCTCTCACACAGGCTGTAAACGTGTTTGGTAACGCACAGGGCGTACTAGGAGTAGCACCGATTGAAAAAACTCTAAGAGGTACTATAGACGCAATATCAAGTGCATTTAGCAGTAAACCTCGACAATACGTAGCTGGCGAGGGATTAGCTTATTCAAAGGGTACATTTAAGAATATAGGCAACGCCACAAGGAACTTCAAAGACGCACTTAACGGTACGGGCAAATACGCCAACCCTGATTTCCAAGATTACAATATTCCTCTTGCTACAAAGGGCTTGAGTGGTGCTGCATACAAGGGTCTGTCATTCCCTATGCGTGTACTAGATGGTATGGACAAGTTCTTTAGAACACTTGCAGAAGGTGGCGAAGAATCAGCACTAGATTTACGAGTTAAAAAAGGAATCGACCTAAAGGGCAACAAAGCTGGCTTAATGGAAAAAGAAGCCTCTTATAGGGTGTTCCAGCAAGAACTAAAAGAACCTGGACAGGGCGTGTTAAACAACGCTGCTGATGAGTTTGCCTCCCTTGTAATGAGTGGCCGTAACAGTAAGAACCCTATAGTAAGTACTGTATCTAAGTTCACAGTACCATTTGTTAAGACTATCAATAACATCAACAAGCAGGGTATAGTAGACTACTCACCCGTTGGATATATCAACACTATAGGTAATGCCGATAAGATAACTGCTGTAACAAGAGCAACTATGGGTACGGCCGTGTTTGGTCTAGCTGCACTAATGGTTGGTTCTGGAAACATGACTTGGGCTGAACCACGAGATCCTGAAGAAAAAGCTAAGTTTAAAGCAGATGGTAAGCAAGCATACGCAATTAAAATTGGTGGCAACTGGTTCAACTTTTCTAAACTACACCCGTCAGTAGCTTTCCCTATGGCTATGACTGCTGCGCTAGACGATGCTATGAAAAACGGAAAAGCAGACCAGAGCCAAGTAGATAAGATACTCGAAGCTGTTGCTAAGTATGGCAACTTCATGGCTGACCAGTCTTACGCTAAAAGCATAGGTGATACGTTAGGTGCAATTGGTGGCGACAAGGAATCCATCGTAAGAGCTGTGTCTAACTATCCACAACAAGTAGTACCAATGAGAGCGTTCACCTCATGGATAGCAAGAATGACCGATCCGTTAGAGCGAAAGATTAACACTGACGGAAGTTTCATTGAGAAACAGGTTGAATCATTTATGCAACAATATCCTGGACTAAGACAAAAAACTACTACTAGAGATTACGAGGGCCAACCAATACCGGCTAATAACCAGGTATTAAACTCCTTTTCTCCGATAAGGGTGACTACTGACAGAACAGACGGAACTGAAACCCAAGAAGTCCAAAGCGCACGACCCAAAGGACAAATAGCAATTACTGACAAAACCGAAAAGAACGACAAGGGCGATTACGTTTCAAGAGATAAATACGATGCAGTTCTAAACGCTTACGAGAAATCTGACAGTAAACATGGTCTAAACGTAAAAGAAAACACACTTGGTAATATCCAGAACTACGACAGTGAAGAACTAAAGAAAGCGATTAAAGATGTAGCTGACGAAGGGAAAAAAGCCTTTGAAACAGAAGGACTACCATTCCCAGACATGAGAGCCGACTCTACATTTGCTAGAGATTACGCAAGCTTCAAGAAAGGGCTTGAGGGCAAAGACCCACTCAAAGTACGGGAAGATACTAAGAGCTTCTTCAAGACAAGCTACAAGAACACACTAGACGAAACTTCAAGGTCATTCTACACACTTGGCGATGATGACATGCGAACCGAACTAGAAAACGGAACTATCACCAAAGCACAGATGGACAAGATTATTGCACTTGACGATATGCTCACAGCTAACGGGCTACAAGACTATCTACAAGTAGGCAAAACACTAAGAGCAGAACTTGGCTATGGTGGAACTGTGGCAAAGGGTGGTCGTAAATCATCTGGTAGAGGTGGCAGAAATGCAAGCAAAAAAGCCTCTGACCTGACTGCAATTCAATCCAACAACGCAACATTTGAAACGTACAAGAACCTTGACCGACTACTAGCTTCTGCAAGGAGTGGCAGTAAGTCTGGTGTTAAGAAAGTGGCTGTACGCAAACCGACACTTAAACAAATAAAGGTAAGGGCCTAAACCAATGAATAAAGGAGCAAAACAATGACCAGTCAAGAGTTACTAGACGATGTATACACCGTATATCGTGGGAAAATACAATCACGTACACCAGCATGGGGTACAGAAAAAGCTGATGTAGTATTAAACATAGCTAATCGCAAAATAAGAGAATGGGCGACTGACCCTAGAAATAAATGGAACTCGCTGTTTCTAACGAGCGCACCAACAGAAACGGGTACAGTAGCCACTAATGGCACAACAACGCTTACGGGTACTTCTACGTACTTCACAGACTACAATGTAGGCGACACTATCCTAGTATCTGGTGAAACTGTACGTACAATCGCAACAATCGTATCAGACACTTCACTAACAGTAACAGTAGCGTTTTCTACTACTGCATCAAGTTTGACATTCACACGCAACACGATAATTGACGACGCAGTAAACAGCTATAATCTGCATAGACGGTACTACTTGAACTCTGACTACGCTAAAGTAGTTAAAACAGATTCTTCATACGTTGAATATCCTATAGTGAAGGCTCAACAGCGAGACGTACTAAGTGGTCAATCTGCATACATACATGGACTAAACCCTAAATCTGTAACATTCTCTCAGGAATTAGACGCTGGAATTGACGCTGGAACTTTAACCGTACCTGGCTATTACATACCTGATACCCTAGTGAACTCTACCGACATCATACCTGTAGACGATCCTAACTGGCTTGTATATATAACTGCATCTGAACTAGCTAGAAACGACCCTGCAAACGAGGATAAGTTCCCGTCACTTGTTGGAATGGCCAACGACCTCTATTTACGAATGAGTAACGCAAACAACGACACCGGATTCTTCCAGCCAAACGTTGTTGTCAATAACATGCCACAAGTAAGTGCAGATATAGATGAGAACTGGACGGTATAACTATGTTCTCACCACAGCCAGTTAAAAAACAACGAAAAGTAATAAACCTAACTCAGGGTGCTGCTTCTGGTAACGGATGGAAAAAAGGTTATCAGAGCTTCGTTACTGATTCACGTACACCACTAGACGCACTTAACGACCTAACCAACGCAACACTTGACCAAGATAACCTACCACGACCTAGACCATCACTTGTGTTAATGGGTGAACAACCACTAGGCACAGGATTAGGATTTGGTACATATATAGACGTATCAACAGGAAGTCCGGTTAAATACGACATCTCAATGCAGGTTATAGCAGGAGTAGGAAAAGTCCATACTCGCAAAGACGGTGAAACGTGGGTAGCTGCTACTGGTACGAACAGCTACAGTCAAACTGCTAGAGTGAACTTCTGTCAATCTGGTAACAGAGTCTACATATCTAACGGTGTAGACGCTATGAGTTACTTCGACATTGAAACGGGTGGTATGCAGGTATATACGGCATTAGCGACACCTTCAACTCCGACAGCGACCCAAACTGGATTGACAGGTTCTAACTACACATATAGGTATAGAATATCTGCCAACAACGCTGTTGGTGAGTCTACTGCTTCAATTGCAGACACCGAGCAAGTTCTAATACCAAGAGAAGATTGGGCTGACGACTTATCTGATTACATCACTGTATCGTGGAGTTCTGTTGCTGGTGCAACTTCATACAATATATATGTAGGCACAACAGCAGGGGAAGAAAAACTACTTACTACAGTAGCCTCAACTACGCTAACATTCATAGATTACGGTACTATTACACCAAACGCATTTGTACGTGCGCCTGAAGGTAACTCTACAGAAGGCCCTATCCTAACGACCATGTGGAATAAAGATGGTCAACTATACGGAGTGGGTGATATAGATAACCTAGATTACCTATGGTATGACGGTGGTGCTGGTGCAACTGGAGACTTCTCACCATTTAACGGAGGAGGAAATGTAGGTATAAACTCTGGTGGTGATACTACCCCAACAGCAGTACGAGCCTTCAGAACGGGTAAAGGTGATTCAGCAGTAACCGTACTCTCAAGAGGTATAGCAGGTGTGGGTAAAATGCACCACGTAGTCTTTACTACTACTACGTTTGACGGAACTGTTATAAACGTACCGAACGTATCAGAAGCCAACGGACAGTCTGGAACTGTATCGGCAAACGCTGTATTAGAGATAAATAACGATTTAGTCTATCCGACTGGTCAAGACATAAAAAGTACAGGAACAGCACAAAACGTACAGAACATTCTATCTACTAGAAGCGTAGCCAACGATATACTTCCTGACCTTCAAAGATTAAACCTATCTGCTATGCAAAACTCCTGTGGGGTGGTCTATGAGAATAAAGGCTATTTCAGCTTTCCTGTAGGTAGTACGACAAACAATCAAATCTGGGTTAAAGACTTCTCACGCAACGGAATATGGATTATGCCATGGACTATACGAGCAGACTTCATGTGGCTATCAGAAAACAACGAAACAGGTCGTATCTCACATTGTATATATGACGGTACGAACGTCTTAGAGTTTACACGTTCGGTAGCTCATCAAGACAACGGTGTACCTTTTAGGTCAAGGGTGGCCCACGAAGGTATAGTCTGGTCTGATTCAGGTATGACAATGGCTGCTATTCAGGAACAACGCTTTAAGCTACTTCAACCAGCCGGAAGCATACAAATTAACTCATTCGGACTAAACGAAGATGGTGCTGTAGACACGCTTGCAAGCGAGACATTTACACAGACTGCTTCATTTACTGGATGGGGTCAAATGGTATGGTCTGACGGTGAGTTTCCTGCACTATATTCTGGTGATGTTGGCATGATTGACTTTACTTCAACTGGTGTAGCTGTTGTTACGCTAGAAGTAGACGAAACTGTTAATCAGCTAGGATGGGAAGTCGTAGGTGAAACTGCCGACTGTGATTATTTGCTATCAACTACACACACTACAGGTATAGAGATACCGAAGCTGTATTTTGGTAGCTAATATTGGTTAAAAAGATGAAATATGTTAAAATACAACTAACGAAACTTGCCTTGGTACAAGATAGTTTTCACGAAAAGGAAACTATCAAATGGCTGCCTCAGCAAGTGATTTAATCAAGAAAACTGGTGCTAATACTGTAACGACCTTATCAGCTCCAGGTAAAGCACTATCAGCAACTTCAATAACTGTTGGTTCTACTACCAACTATCCAACCGACACAGGAATTATTATTGCTATACGTCAAGTAGATTCTACTGGCGAACTAGTAGCAGGAACTTATACAGAATGGTCTGCAACCGTAACTTCTGCAACTACTCTTTCAATAGTAGCTACACCTGTCTACGGATCTGACCAGATTTATCCAGCAGGTTCAACAACTCAGGTCTATATTCCACTATCTGCATACGCTCACAACAAACTCGTAGACGGCTTTATAGCAGAACATTCTCAGCTTGATGGTACGCACACTGATATAACAGCAGATTCAATCGTAGTTACGGGAAGTGTAGAAGCGAGCGAGTTCATCATCACTGGTGCTGGTGGAGATAATGGTTGGTCATCTGGTCTCCCTGCTCCCGACACCGTAACCTACAACGGCAACCGTTCCTACGACCTAGTATTTAACTCTACTGACCTAACTGACACAGTATCTGAAGGTATGAGACTACGTACTACTAGGACTGTATCTGCTCCTACACAGTGTGCTGATTTGGAGAGTGGGTCGAGTCAGTATTTTAGTTCTGCAAGTGCAGGTTTGGCTGGCGTAACATTTACTGATGACTTTGTCGTTAGTGCTTGGGTGAAATTAGAGAGCTACGGGGCTGTATCATTAGTTTCAAGGTTTAACAACACAAGTGGTTGGGACTTGCGACTCAACACAGCAGGGTCAGTTGAACTACTTGGGTTTAACGCTGCTTCGGCTAACTTTAGTAGGGTGGCTTGTTACCAGTCGTTGCCACTAAATAAATGGGTGCATGTGGCAGCTCAGTTAGATATGTCAGCATTTACAGCTACAACAACGACTTCATACGTGATGCTTGACGGGGTTAATGTTCCAGCAACAGTAGATAGGGGTGGCACAAACCCAACAGCATTAGTACAAGCAGGTAATTTAGAGATAGGCTCTCGAAACGGTGGAACTGCTCCATTTGACGGCAAAATTGCTCAAGTAGCCATCTACTCAGCCAAAGTAACTCAAGCTACCATTACAGCTTCAATGAGCCAAACACTTACTGGCTCAGAAACTTCACTTGTTTCAGCTTACACACTAAGTAACGACATCACAGACCTATCAGCCAACAACAACGACCTAACAGCTAACGGTGGTGCACTAGCTACTAACGTAGATTCACCATTTGGTTCGTACTTGGGTGGGACTCTTGACTACGGAATCATCACTAAGACAGCATTTTCTACTGATACTACTTTGACCGTTCAAGTACCTGAGGGTTGTACGATTGCAACTGGAACTACTCCTTTGAGTGCAGTAGCTTATTCAACTCAGGCAGTACCTTATTTGTTTCCTAGAGATACGGGTAGGTGGGAGGTAGTAACTTTCATCAACGCAGCCCAAACACAAAGTTCACCTACCACAGGTACTTGGTACAACATAAACAGTTTGCAAATGTCAGTTCCAGTGGGAAATTGGATTCTTGGGTACGATGCTTCTGTGAGTGGTGTAACTTCAGCCAATACAGAATTGCAAACTTCGCTTCACACAACTGCTGCTGCTGCTGGAGATAAAGATTTACTTGCCTGGATTTATAGTGGAAATGTTACCCATTTAATAGCTCAAATTTCAAGAGTTAAACCAGTCAAACTATCATCATCAACCGTTTATTACTTTAACTCTAAAGTAAATGGTACTACCCCAACTTCTTTGGAAATTTCTCGTACAGCATTTGCTATAACAGTAATTAAAGCTACCCCAGCCTACCTCTAGGAAACAAACATGAACCAATACTCAGACATCATCAGACTTACAGAAGGACTACTCGTAGTAATAGGCGTTGCTGGCGTGGTATATGCAGTATTCAAATCCCAAACTACCAAGCAGACTATCTCATCTCAAAAAGAACTCATTGAAACACTGACAACTCAAATACACGAACTAAGAACTCTACACCTAGAAAACGAGAAAGCCATAGCTAAACTATCTGGTCAATTAGAGGTGTATAAGGAAATACCTTTAAAAGAAATTGGCGAATCGCTTAAACAACTAAGTGAAACGCAGAAGAAGATTCTAAGCAAGATAACTAAATAGGAGGTCAATATGACATATCAAGAGTTCAAGAATAAATGGCTTGGCAAAAGAGTGAACATAGACGGAGTGTACGGGTTTCAATGTGCTGATTTGGTCAAACAATACATGCTTGAGTGTTACGGAATCCCTAACGGTGCATACGGAAACGCTATAGATTATTGGTACTCAACTAACGCTAAAGTCTTAACTAAGTTTGAAAGAGTATCTACTACCTCAGCTAGAAGGGGGGATATTGTTATCTTCAAAGGAATCAATGGCAATCCTTACGGACATATCGGAATCGCAGACGCAGACGCAGGACTTATAAACGTAAACACCCTAGAACAAAATGGTGCAACTGGTAACGGTTCGGGTACGGGTGGTGACGCTATCCGAGTACGAGGAATCCCACGTTGGCGAGTTGTTGGTGTACTACGACCAAGAGCTGCTAAACCTACTCTCAGAATGCCAGCAATAGGCTCAACGGTTAAATTTACGATTAACAGAACAGCGTTTGTCGCAGGAACTACTAAGGTCAAGGGAGTGCTTGTACCAGACAACCGTATCGTCAGGGGCTACGACCCAAGATACCCTAACAGAATATTGGTAAATAGTGCAGCTTTAGGTCAGGGAGTTTCTGTTGCGTTATTTTATACATCTGGTCAAAGAATAGAAGGGTGGACACAGGTATGAGAAAGCCAGTTAGTTACTGCGAAGCATCTAACATATCTTCTTGTGGTACTAGACAGGAAACTAAAACACACTGCAATAAACATTACGACCAAATAAGACGGTACGGCAAGCCACAGATTACAACTACTGATAGACGGATGGCAATAATTGACGGGGATATTGCAAAGATACCTCTTGGCGTAAATGCCAAAAATGGCTATGCGCTTGTAGACAAAACCGATAGTTGGGTAGAGAAATATAATTGGTCACTCGCAACTATTGGCTACCCCCAAGCGAGAGTTAATGGAAAGCAAACTTTAATGCACGCTCTGCTAGTTGACAGACCTAAAGGAAAAGATATAGACCATATAAATATCAACCGACTTGACAACAGACGAAGCAATTTAAGAGTAGTTTCTCATGCAGAAAATATGTACAACCTTCCTATCGCCAGTAATAACACTAGTGGCGTTAGAGGGGTTAGTTTAGACAAGCGAAGGAATAGGTGGTTTGCGCAAATCCAAAAGGACAGCAAAAACATATTCCTCGGTTATTTTGACTCTATCGAAGAAGCTAAAGAAGCCCGAAAGAGTGCAGAAAGGAAACTGTTTGTCTACGCATAAGGCGATATGACAAGCAGTGCATAAATAAATGAAAAGCTTCCAAGACAAGTATTGGGAACGAGTAACAACTAAGAAAGGAAAGAACATGTTTTCAGCAAAAGTAAGAAGTGGTCTATACGCTTTCATAGCTATAGCTTCACCAGTAGTTGCGTATCTAGGAACAGAAGGTAAATTAGATACTTTTTGGGTGGGATTATTTTCAGTCGTAGTAACGGCTGTATCAGCACTTGCGTTCAAGAACGTAACACCAGACGAGGAATAATCAGTGGGTCGCTATCCTACTCAATCAGGAGGAAGGATAGTACCAGTTACAGAACTGGGTTTTGAGATAGTGCCTCACGAACGTAGACATACGACAAATCATCACATGTGGTTCAACAGGGCAAGTTACCAAGACACTAGAATCAAACAGGTATTTAGAGGGTTGCTACCACATGTAGTGACCCTTCCTGTTTATCAGCACCAAGAATTACACGATATTTATTCAGCACCAGTAATACCGAAAGAGGTTCACATGGTAGATGTTTTAGAAGAATACATGGCACTCAATGGCGTTTTAGATGTAGTACGAGAGAAAAAAACAAATCAGGTTTATCAAATAGAACCAGACCAATGGCAACAGATTAAGGGTTTATACAGATCGGCTGCATGAGATGGGAAAACAAGTTTGGGTGGGCGAACATTTATGGAACTTACTCAACCACTCAGTAAAAGAACTACAACAAATATATCCAGCCTACAACCGAAACACATTAAAAGGGAAAAAGAGTTACTGGACTAAACAATATAACGAAGGAAAAATACAGATGCCACCAAAACCCGAAGCAGAACCAACACCAGAATATCATCAAGCTGCTGAAGGCTTTGGAGTAGATATACCACCAGACGCTCATGTTAGCTGGCATGTTGGTTACATTAAGAACAAGGAAGGTGAGATTGAATACACTCGACCTCTACCGAGTGTACACCCGACACAACTAGGCAAAGACCGTTCTGTAGATGACCTGTTCCCACAAGTAGAATCATCAGTTATTAGACCGACAAAAAGAAAACGTGTTGAAAGACTAGGACAACTCATTTTAGGTTACGGAGATGGACAAGTGGATTTTCGACTTATCCGAGACCCACGAACTATGGAAACCGAGGTAGTACCCCTGCAAAACCTACCTATGCATAGAATCATCCTACAGATGAACGCTCACTATCAACCCGAAACTACTATAAACGGTGGTGACTTTGCAGACTTCGCTGGTAGTTCAAGATTCCCAGCAGACAGCGACCACTTCAATGGCTCTATGACCCTAGCTATGCAGTGGATTCACGATTTTTATTCACAGATAGTAACTGACAACACCAACGCAAAACATGTAGAAGTAACAAGTAATCATGCCGATAGACCTAGAAAGAAAGTATTAAAAGAAGCACCAGAGTTCTACAACTTTTATCGACCAGGCGAAGAATACCCAGCATGGACTTACTACAGCATGGCAAAACTGGGCGAACTAGGAATCATACATCCAAGTGGTTATCCAGGTGGCGAATACATACATGGCGAAGAAGGCTATCCACAGATTTTATTCAAACACGGTGTTCTAACAGGCAATAACGCTGTCTACAGAGAAGCCGACAAAAACCCAACAATCAACATAGTCAGGTGGCACAATCACGGTGAACGCATGATTAAGCGTACCACAAGGGAAGGGCAACAACTATTTTATCTAATACTTGGAAGTTCTTGTATGAATGGTGGTCCTGTACCTGGTTATTCAAACTCCGTAGACGACTTCAACCGACCAGTGAATTATCACAACCAAGACCACGTTAATAGCTTTGTAATGATTAGGGATTACGGACAGGGTAGATACGAACCTGTGACGATTGATGTTGTAGACGGCAAGGCTTACTACGACGGCAAAGAATGGGATGGTAACACCCCCTACGAGTGGGAATACAAATATAACTATGTAAAGGAGCAGTAATGAATAAAGAGCAAGTAAACCACCTAAACAGAATCCTAGAAGATAGCAAACACGAATTGACCGATAAGTATATTAAGGGCGCAAAAGAACACGACTCTACTCTATCCCTTGATTATACCTACCTTCAACTAATGGACATGCTCATTGAGGAAGTCTTAGACCTAGTCACCTACGCTCACACCTTACGAGAAAAACTAAGAGAACTAACAGAGGAAAAGTAATGGAAAAAAATCAATTCTACACAGGTTTGCTACAGGGCATGATGGGCGAGGGTAACTTCCCAACCGACCCTGTAGCTAGAGAAGATGAAATCTATTGGCGATTGGGCGAACTAGTAGAAGAAAACGCTATTACCGAAGAAGAATCTATGGGTTGTTGGATGCAATATATTAACCAGACACGACCAGATACCGTAGTCATACATTTAGGGAGAACGGTTGCTAAACCGTTTTACGAGTGATGAATAACGAACAAAAAACAGACCTAGCTATGCAAGTAGTTGAAGAATATCACGGTCTACAGTCCGTTCTAGGCTTTGAACGTGCAAGTCAAGAGATGGGTCACTTATTGGGCGAATACGTGCTTAGAGGCGAGCTGAATCAGTTTGAGGTAGATTTAATAGCTACGCTGGCGATATTAGGACACGTAGCTAGTTATGTGTTGAATGAGAATGAGAGATTACGAGATGGAATCTAAGACTTTACTACTAGACATGGATGGGGTTATAGCAGACACAATGGGTAGTGTGTTCGATACGATAATGAGAGAGACCGGAGTTCAGTTATGTCATGCAGATACAACGGATTATTGGTTTGCAGGAATGGAGGTTGAACCAGACTACATATTAGACGTTATGAGACGACCTGGCTTCTTTCTTGGGTTAGATATTATTACAGGTGCTAAACACGCCATAAACAGGCTCAGAAGGGATTACGAGGTAGTTGTTTGTACTGCACCACTCAAAGGTTCTTATAATGCCGAACAAGAAAAGCGACTATGGCTAGATAAATACTTTGATAGTGAACTAGCAGAAACAGCTATCGTAACAAATGACAAATCAAGCGTAGAGGGCAGGGTGCTTGTAGAAGATAACCCTCATATCGACAGAACAGCTAAATGGCTACCAATTATGTTTGACCAAGCATGGAACAGACATGTTGAAGATTTACCTGTTATGTATGGCTGGAGCGACCTAGAACCAATAAGGGAGTACATGTGATGATGATTGAACCTCACGAATCAGTAGACGGTATAACGTATGCAATTCAAGAAATCGACCAAGAATTAACGAGCCATATTCCCGAACTAAAAAGACGGGAATGTACACCTAGAGTAATGGCTGAGGTTGATGAATTATTAGATACCCGTAATGACCTAACTTCTATTTTAGGCGAATTAGCTTTTGATGAATATGAAAGGATGATGACAGAATGAAAATTAAAATGATTTGCCCAAATGACCACGAACCAGTATTAGATGAGGAGAAGTCAAATGGCAATTGGCAAGTATTTATAAACCCTTGTCCTGAGTGTAAAGAACAATTAGAGATAAAAACAGATGAGTAAAAGTCTTTTAATGCCTATTCTGAACAACGAGTACAAGGTTGTTATTTGTTGGGGTTCTAAAAAAGAGCTACAGAAACTACTAATTGGCTATCATTACCACGAAGATTATCACACCATGTCTACGATAGAAGATGAAACCGAAAACAGACGAGGAGTAACATTCAAACAAGCTCAGTGTTATCCGGTTATATGGATAGACGCAAACTTACCAGCAGAAGATGCCATTGGAACGCTTGCTCACGAAGCAACACACGCTGTAGATTTCACTTTTCAGGATATTGGCGAAACGATACACCACTCGGAAGTATTTGCTCATTCTGTGGGTGCAATTGTCAGAGAATCTATAAGAGCTATGAAGTTATTGAAAGGAAAGAAATAATGGAACGTGTTAGACCAGATTATTCGGTAAGGATGGCTGTGGAGGGTACGGAAGAGGGGTACTTACTAGATAGCCGTTATGATTTCATACGCCTATTCCCCTGGCTAGGATATGGAATTGTAAACATAGTAGTAGAAACAGGAATACATAGACTCTATACAACCGAAGAACAATGTAGGACTATCCATGAAGGCTCAGGTATTCCGTTAGTCGAACTAGAATGGATAACCGAATCAGAACATGAAAACATGATACAGATAATGGCTAATGATTTAGAGAGTTGGTTAGACTAAAGATACATGGTGTTTCTGATAAGCCTCTACTAGATTCACATTAGATACATGCGTGTATATCTGAGTAGTAGAAATATCTGCATGTCCCAGTAACTCCTGAATGTATCTCAAGTTACAACCATTCTCTAATAGGGCTGTTGCGTAGCTGTGACGGAAAATATGAGGTGTTACTTTAATTGGTATGTTAGCTTTAAGCCCTAGTAAGTAAACAATATGCTGCACTTGTGTTTTAGATAGATTGGGATTATCTCTACCTTTGAATAGGAAACCATAGGAATCATCACGATCACTAATAAACTTCCGTATCAAACAATTAGTGTTCTTATCTATATATATAAACCTGTCTTTTGAGTTCTTCCCATGAATAAGTATCTTGTCCTCCATAATATCAGTTATACGAATCATTCTAAGCTCTTTTAAGCGTACTCCAGTAGTAAATAGGAGTGATATGAGGACTTTATCTCTAAGGCACTCACAAGCGTCGTATATGGCTTGTATTTGCTTTACAGACAATGTCTTTGGAATCTTAAATACTTTCTTTGGTGGGGTTATTTCTTCTGGGTCAATATTCAAGTCTAGTTTCTTGTACCAGTATCTAAAGAAGTTTCTTAGGTTGTACATGTGAAGCCCTACTACGTTTGTATCCCATGCTCTACGTTCCATGTAGCGTTTCCACTTAGCTATGTGTTCTATTGCAACTTCCTCTACAAGTAAATCCCCAACAGCTCTTATGAATATTGTATGACTTCTCTTGTGGTTCTGTATGGTAGATTTTGAGCACCCTCTAACATAGAGGTAGTTATCTATGTATAACTCGCTAGCTTCTTTTAGGTGCAGATTTAGTCCTCCTATATTATTAGGTATCGAACTTAGCCCTGTACGAGCTTTAACGCCAAAGCCTGTTAGTGCGTGTGATTGTCTTTGTTTGACTTCGTGTTTATCTGTCTCCACCAAAGTCGATAACGGCATTATAGACACCTTTCTTTAATTCATGCTAGTAATGGTTTATTTCAAGGCGTGTTTAGCCATATATCCCTGATACTAGGGGATATAGCAAAAGATAAAGCAAGAGAAAAACCCACTCGTTATATGCCCTTACATATACCGTTTGTTGAGTCTTGAGGTTTGTTCGATTGGGAACTGGATTTGTAGTAGCGACCATGCGTTAGGTTATCCCTATTGCTATATGATCTAGATTGTCACATCTCTGTGTATCAGGTCGCTGGTTGTAGGCTCGACAGTGCCAGCAATTTATAAGTAACTACTATACTCCGTATTGTTATTTGAATAGCAACAATAGAAAACTATTACCCTCACTTATTTTTAAGAGATTATTAGCTATTGATAAGAAAAAGACTCTGATTGCTCAGAGCCTTCGCCATTACATGACTAAGCTCTCGCTTGAGCCATGTATACTTTGCCGTTCACCAACTATTATACCACAGCTAAATAAAAAAAGCATAATAAAAACTATTGCATAAGCGATTTAAGTGTGCTATTATGTGGTTACGTTCATTGATAATTCAATCATTCAGGTTTACCAAAACCAATTCTATCGACAATAGTGCCTTGCATGTCGAGCATACTATAGTCACAAAATAACAGATAGAAACCGATTGGTAAACAGTCGGTTTTTTTAATTTGAGCCATGCAACTTTGCCGTTCATGACTCAAACGGAGAAAACCACTTGTAATCGTTATGACGATTTACGAGGATTAGGTACTCAAACGAATTAAACGTGAGGTTTAGTTCAAGGAAGTGTTTAGTCGGTGGGCGACTTAAAAACCTACATTAAACAGGAGATTAGCCTATCAAGTTATTGATAGCACTAGCGCTGGTGATAATCACTTCATCATCTCTAGCAGAAGCAGCTCCCAACCTTAACAACGTAGAACAAACAGAACCCACAGTGGTTATAGAGCAAGTTCAGACTGACCCTGCTCCTGTTGAACCTACAAAGGTAGAGCCGGTTGTAGTAGTGCCTCACACACCACCACAGCCGAAACCGAAGCCAGTAGTAACTGGAAGCTGGATAGACCAGTGCCAAGAATGGGCTTCTCAAGCAGGAGTAAGTCTGCCAAGTGCAGCTATCACTCTGATTAGCAGAGAGTCTAAATGTAACCCGACAATATGTAACCCTAACGGACTTGCCTGTGGAATCCCACAAGCCCTACCGTTTTCTAAAACAGGTTGTGAATTGTCAGTTGCAGGCGCAATTTGTCAGCTTCAATGGATGCAAAGTTATGTCATGAACCGTTACGGATCATGGGAAGCAGCACTCGCACACAGTTACGCAAACAACTGGTACTAACAAAACAGGCACAAATTCATGTGCCTGTTGGTGGGGGAATCCAATAGTCCCTGCCAATGGACACATGAACAATAACGAAAGGGTTAAATATGAGTTACGAAAAGACAATGCAGATTATCAGACGGGGTACATACCGAATGAAAGTAATACAAAACGGTGGCAAGTTCATACCAGTAATAGACGGTAACGAACTAGACCTACAGGAACAGTTAGAACGCAAGCAAGAGTATGACATGTACATCTACAACCGAGATAACGGATTTTCCGGCTTCGATGAATTTCCAGACAGAGAACCGATAGAACGTGAGGAGGCAGACATAGCATGAATAAGCTAGCAACTATAAAGGTATCTGGTGGCGATTACGCAACCGTACCTACTAGACTCAAGGCATTTAGAGAAGCTAATCCTAGAGCTAGTATTACAACCGAGCCAACGATAAACGGTGAAACGATTATCTTCAAGGCAACTATTAAACAAGACCAAGCAGACGCTAACTCAGCAGAAGCAACAGGTCACAGTTACGGAACTAACACAGGTGGCAAAGCATTTGAACGATTGGAAACTGTAGCACTTGGAAGATGTTTAGCAATACTTGGGTATCTAAACAACGGACAAATCGCAAGCACTGAGGAAATGGAGGACTTTGAACAATTTAAGTTAGAGAAATACCAAGCAGAGATTGACGAAGCAAAAGACGTTGAATCACTAATGGAACTATTTAACAGAATGAGTCCGGAGGAAAAGAAAGTATTTACAACTTCACTATCTGAAAAGAAAAAGGAGTTACTAAATGCAAGTAAATAAAGCCGAACAAGGTTCAGACGAATGGCTACAAGCAAGAATTGGAAAGTTTACAGCCAGTAGAGCAGGCGACCTAATGAAGAAACAACGCAACGGTACGCCATACGCTACTCGTAAGAACTACATAACCGAACTAGCATTAGAACGCTTAACAGGTAAAGCAAAAGAAGTAGTCCAGACCGAAGCTATGTTAAACGGTACAGAAAGCGAAAGAGTCGCAGCACTAGCCTACTCATTCCATACCGGCAACGAAACAGAACAGACGGGATTTTGGCACAACGATATATACGGTGCAAGTCCTGACGATCTAGTGGGTGATGACGGTGGCGTTGAGTACAAGAACCCAATGCCATCAACTCACAAAGAAACACTAGAGACTCAAGAAATACCAGAACACTACTACTGGCAGGTCATTCAATGCCTACTAGTTACAGGCAGAGAGTGGTGGGACTACGTGAGTCACTGTGCAGACTTTCCACCAAATGCACAACTGTTTATTAAACGAGTAAACAGAGCAGATGTTGAAAAAGATATTAAAGCACTGCAAGCAGAGATTGAGCTTGCCAATAAAGAAGTAGAAGCACAAGTAAAGTTCATTAACGAATATAAGGAAAAATAATGAGTAAAGAACCAAAAGTAAAGACACCCAATAAGGTTGTCGCAAACGTAAAGAACGCAGTAAGTGAAGCAAACCAACTACTTAAAAATATCGAACTGTTTGTAGAAGCAGTTTGTCTACTAATACTAGCTTATGCAGGTTACTGGACAGCATTCAACGTACCTTTAAGAAACGAATACAAGTACGTGTTAATGTTCGCAGCGATATTGATTGGACTACGAGGAAGCATTTTACTAGTACAACGAATAAATAAGAGATAGGGGTTAGGAAATGGGGTTATTTGGTAAGCAAAACACTGAAGAAATTGAGAAGGTTAAATTAACTAGCAAGCTTCAAGAAGGCAAGCTGAAGAAAGAGATTTCTACTAAAGACGCTCAAGTATCAAGGCTTGAAAGCAAAATTGAAATTCTCAAATCAGACGTTGAGGGGTTAAAGGAAGAAAGAGATTATTTCAAGGGTTTAGAAGTTGACCGTGAAGTAGTCGAACGTGGGAAAAAGAAACTAGCACTTGATAAGCAAGATTTAGAAGATGAGCTAGAACAACTCACACGTAGGGAAAAGAGAATCTTAAAACGTTCCGAAAGACTGGAAGCAGAAGAAAACGATGAGTATAAAAAAGGATATTCAGACGGTTTAGCTGACGGACTTCGAAAAGCTCACGACATAACAAGAGAAGATCGTAAATATATGACCATGATTGCTATGAGTACAAACCAGAGCGAAGCGATAAAAACTTCAGTAAAAGCACTAGAAGGTGGTTTTAGCGATGATAGCAACAGTAAAAGCAAATAGCTTACCAGAAGATTTAAGAAAACATTGGGAAGATTGTATGGCTGAAAAGTTCCCCATGTCGAAGGATGAAGCGATAGCTTACATACAAAACAATTACGGCGATAAGGCTGGTGTCCAAGTATGGAATGATGACACGACAATCACAGTAAACATTACCAGAGAACGAGAACTGCAAGAAGGTGAAATGCCACCACACAACGCAAGAGTAGTAGAGATGAGACACCCTGCATATTATGGCGTGAGAAGAAAATACTACATTGACGATTACATATACATAAACGAATTTAAAAAGTCGGTAATAGACGAGAAACTGAAGGAGAAGTAGATGCCTGAATACGATAACACTAACTCAGGAGTAGCCTTTAAAAACGACTACAAAACCGAAGATAAGCACCCTTATTACAAGGGCAAAGGAAACTTCAATGGAATTAACTTTGAATTTGGTATCTGGATTAAAGAAAACGAAAAAGGAAAGTTCCTGACGTTTAGATTTGACGAGCCATACGTAAAGCCGGAAGTAAAAGCTGAGACAGAAACACTACAACAAGATACCATATCGCTTGACGATATACCTTTTTGATGGTGTAGCACATTAAACGGGGGTAGAAATACCCCCACCAATTTATCAACAACTATGAGGGTAGTTATAACTAAAGGGTAAAGGTAAAACGTGGGACATTTAAGAATACATCTCCTGTTCACAGACGGAGAGGACATCATCCATAGTGCAAAGCTAAAAGCAGAGAACTTTGATACTGAGGATATAGAAGATCAAGACTTGACTGCAATAGAACGTCAAGTAATCCATGAGATACGCATAGCTGACGAACAGATAGAACAAGACAACTTGCGAGAGGATGATGACGATGAGAGTTAAAGACAAAGTAGCTAGAGTGCTATCAACAAACGCTCAAGCTAGAGATAACGACAAACTACTGATGTTGCAAGTATGGGAAATAGAGGGCTTTTATCTAAGTGACAAGCAAAAAGAACTATTCATGCAAAGCTCATCACCGGAATCAATCAGACGACAAAGGCAACTGTTTCAGGAAGAAGGTCAATATCTCGCAAGTCCTGAAGTAGAAGAAAAACGCTATCAGATGTATGTGGAGACTAAGGATGCAATAGCAACCGATGGACATGCAGTGGGTTGGTTAAATGGCTAAGAAATACAAGATTATATATGCCGATCCACCGTGGCACTACAACGATAAAAGTAAGTCTCACGGGGGGGGTGCAGAAAGCCACTATCCGGTAATGAAGGTGTCTGAAATATGTGAGCTTGATATACCAGCAGAAAAAGACAGCGTGTTGCTAATGTGGACTACATTCCCACAGCTAGAAGAATCTTTTAAGGTAATTAACGCTTGGGGTTTTAAGTATAAAACTGGAGCGTTTACTTGGGTTAAAACCACTCAAAAAGGAACTATATATATGGGTATGGGTAGACACACGAGGGCAAACGCAGAAGTGTGTTTGCTGGCAACTAAAGGAAAAGGTGTGCCACGGATAAATGCTGGAATATATAACACACAACTGCACCCAAGAACCAAACACTCAGAAAAACCACAGGCGTTCAGGGATGAAATAGTAAAACTGTATGGCGATATTCCTAGACTTGAAATGTTTGCTAGACAAAAAGCAGATGGATGGGATGTGTGGGGAAATGAAGTAGAAAGTGACATAAAACTATGAGCGTTGCATACGGCAAGGGTGACAAAGGAAAAGCTACCAAACTACACTCGCAAATAGTTAGGTCTATTGGTTACTGCGAATCATGTGAATATGAATGTCCTTGTGACGATAAGTGGAAACACACCACAGGATGTAAGTTGCAAGCAGCGCATATTCAAGGTCGCACAGCTAGTAACACAAGAACTCAACTAAGAAATGCGTTCTGTCTTTGTGCCTCATGTCACCGAAAATTCACCGACCAACCTCTGACATTCTCACGCTTCGTAACAACAACGTGGGCGCAGGAACATCGTCAGACACTCATAGAACTATCAAGACCTATGGTTACTGGTCAAAAGATGGATTGGGAATGGGAATTAGACAGGTTAAAAGAAGCACAAAAACGCATTAAGAGTGGAATAACAACATTAAACGAGGAGAGGGAAAACGAATAATGCAAACACTAGAGGGTGGTAAAAACCTACGCAAATCAATGATAGAAAAATACGGTTCAGAAGAAGCATGGAAAGAAATCATGCGTGAACGTGGTAGACAAGGTGGCAAAAAAGGCAAAACTGGTGGCTTCTACTACGCCAAGAAGAACTACACACCAGACGATCCTAGACATCCAGCCAACGCTGGCAAACGTGGAGGCAAGCTAAGTGTAAGGAAAGCAAAGGCAACAGTATGACCAAGCTCGAACTCTTACTACTAGCACTCACAATCTTAGTAATCATTACATTATTTAATCAAAGAGCATTAGCACTCATCATCGGGGGGATTCAATGAGCTTAATACAATTCTGTTTTCTATTAACTGGAACTATCTACTTCGCATTAGAAATTGGTAGACATCTATTCACGATCTACATGGCTAGAGAGATAAGCAGACACGAAATGTACTGTGAAGATTGCAAGGAAGAAGAACTAATAAGGGAAATTAGGAGAAAATGAACGATAATGACCAAGAAACAATCAACTACCTCAAAAAGTTCTACGGTAGTAAAATCGCCAACAAAAAAGAAAACGAAAAGTACCGAGAGCAAATCGAAAACTTTATCGAAGAAGTCTACCTCTACGGCAAAGCCAGTAAAGAAACCTACAATATCTAAAGATTCAATATACAACCTAGATAGCTGGAAGTGGACCTACGAAGAAGTCACTAAGCCTAAGAATAGAGTGGTAGTGAGTCTACGCAAACGTATCAGTCACGCATGGAAGGTACTGAAAGGATGAGATACGGATATTGGCGTTTTGACGGACAAATCAGGTGGTATGTACCTTATGTAATACCCATGAGTGAATATAAGTCATGGAGGTACACGATATGAGAGTAAGAGTATTCTCCACAGCCACATGCAGTTATTGTCCAGCAGTCAAGAAGTACCTAGACAACAAGGGTATTAGATATGAGGTCATAGACTGCACTGATGACCCAAGACAGCTAGAACCAGCCAGTGAAGTGTCTAATCAACACACAGTACCTCAGACAAAGATAGGACATGAAGTTGTAGTCGGATTAAATTATGGAAAACTAGCAGACGCATTAAGAAGAAACGGACTGATGTAATGGAACTTGAACCCCCTACAATAGAACTAGAAGCCCTACAACTAGCAGGACAACTAGAACTAGAGTTTGCTATGAACTCACTAGCTCACCTATTACATATACCAGAAGTCATGCAGGTAACCGACAGACTGTTAGAACGTCATCAGGAGTTGCAGATATGATGTGTCATAGATTAAGCTGTCAAGAATGTGATTGTGGTGGCGAGCATAAGAAGTGCCACGTTAATCACACTATTAGAGAGTTAGAACTATTAAGGAGCGAATAATGGCTACGGCAATAACAAGTGTAGAAAACAGACTAATCATAGAAGTGGGTAAACTCCATCCTGAATATACAGTATCTTTGTGGTATCTAGTGAATGAAATGTACCCATATATTCATGTAACAAACGGTAAATATGAAGTAAACACTCAGATACGACTAGCTAAACACCATTGGGATGTAGCCGTAATAGACCGTTTAGTAACCAAATCTATAAAAGAGATTGAATCTCGCCAATCTAAAGAGGAGATATAAATACAATGATTAGGAACGGAACGCTTATTAGTAATGAAGAACTTAAAAAAGCGCCACTAAACAAAAGAGTTTGGTTTTCAGTATTACAGGAATTAGGCAGAAGAACACTTATTATAACCTCGCATACAGGTCAGGTAATCTATAAGAAAGTAGTAATAATGTTATGACCCAATTAGATGATTCAAAGAACACAGGTAATGAACCACAGATATTTAATAGAGTAAATGAATTTGTCGCACCCAATACCACAGGTAATGAATTAGAGGAGATAGACAGGATAGCTTTAGCTTTTAAGACAGCCTATAGATTGAGTGGTGATAATTTCAGAGAATATGAAGTAAAGAAAGCCAAACGCCAAATCCAAGCCCTAATAGAACAACAAGTATTGATTGGACGTATAGATGAATGGGAGTTAATGCACCAATCATACCCTACAGCACCATATATACCAGACTTTATATGGAAAGAACGCCTAACCACATTAAAAGCTCAACTAAAGGAGATATAATGACATTACAAGAAAAGATAGCATATTTGCTAGATGACTATTTCCCCGACCACAAAGACTGTGAATGTAGTAATTGTTTAGCATTTATATACGGGCTAAAAGAGTTTTTAGAAAAAGATATATTAGAGTTAATAGGTGAAGATGATATTGTGCCTAATGAAGAAACAATTAAAACAATTAGGGAAGCTCTAGGAGAAGAAAGCAAAGAATACCAAGAGATAAAAACCAAACAGTTAGCAAACGTCGCAAGAACATACTTCCGTCTAAAGCTAAAAGAATATCTGAAGTAAAAAAGGTATTGACATTGTTACTGATACTGTGCTATACTGGTAACGTAATCAAATGATTACACCTTAAAAACTAAATCATAGAAAGGCAAAAAAGCTATGAGAACCTTTATACAAAGTATTACAGAAGACCAACAAGTAGGTGCAGTAATGATAAATGGAGATATAGAGTACGAAAGTTGCCCAGTAGAGCTTTACTACGACGACGAACTACAGTGTGAGTTGCGTGGTGAGGGTGAGTGTGCGACAGATAACCTAGATTGGCAAAGTGGCGATTTCGGTGCACCAAGTTTTTGTACTAACCACTATTTCCCATTAGAACAAATTGGTTACGAGTTTTACTCAACTAAATAACAGACAATTACCCCTTGTAAATAGGGGTTTTTGCTTGCTATTTATAGTAAGTAACCTGAGTATGTTATAAAACTACTCTGCCTAGTTATGAAAAAAGATAACCTACCACAACTTTACCTATTGTGCGACTATTGCAAGTCGTATTTTGAGTATAGTGGTGGTAAACGCAGAAAATGGTGTTCTAACGCTTGCAAGCAAAAAGCTTGGCGTAAAACTAAAGATAGCTAAATAATCCCGTTAATGGTATAATGCAAATAACTATTGGAGTTCTCTTTCAATTTAAGCAAAGGCACAAGTAGGGATTAACCCTCCTGTTATTCTTGTGTCCAGACACAGGTATGTATGTCCACACTACCATACCCTCCACCTGTGTCGCTTTGTTTGTATTGAAAAGGATAGAGGGATGGATCATGTGAATATCTGGGTATTAGTAGGAATAGTTGTATTAAGCGTCTTAATAACGGGGGTTATGTGGTAGAAGATTTATCAGACATATTCACTAAAGAGGGTATACAGAAACTTCACAAAGGACAGTTACTTAGGTTCGAGTATGAAGGATCACCAATAGAGTTCATTATCACAAGACTTAACAAGAAGTCTGGAGTGGTTATGGGAAAGCCAGTAACTACTCACGATCCTAATGATGTATCAGTAGAAAATGCTTTTGGGGAGACAGAATCATTTAATGACTACAAGGAAGGTAAAGATGGAGCTTGAACACGTAAGCACAGAGTACCAAGAACAGTTAGAGTCACTCGCAAGAACTCTAACCGAACGATTCAGACAAGAAGTAGAGATAATTAACCCGTTAAGTATACCTAGAGATGAATTGGAGCGTACTGATATAGCGCAACAGGGGTTCAATCGCTGGTGTGACATGGGAAATTACACAACGGAGATATAAATGGAATTTGAAGCAGAAATTAAAGAAGTTAAATCTAAGAAACTCGCAAGTTTAGATTTAGAATACCGAGTGGTATTCACGACCAACAATCCAGAAGTATTAAGTTTGGGTGCAGTTAGTCCTGAATCACTTGTAACAGTAAAGGTGACACCTCATGCCTAGACCAACAGTAATGACACCAGAAACAATAGCGAAATTAGAAGAAGCGTTTGCCTGGGGCTGTACTGACGTAGAGGCTTGTTTATGGGCTAATATAGCAGAAAAAACACTGTATCTTTATCAAGAGAAGCACCCAGAGTTTATACAGCGAAAAGAGGCACTCAAGGAAACGCCAGTATTAGACAGTCGCATGACAGTATCAAGAGCAGTCAAGCGTGATCCAGATATGGCCATGAAATACCTAGAACGAAAGAAGAAGGGTGAGTTTTCTACTAGAGCCGAGAACGACATAACATCCGGTGGAGACAAAATACAACCATTACTCGTAAAGTTTATAGGTGATGACAAAGAATCTAATTGAGATACCGGTTGAGTACAAGCGACTGTTTGATACTGATTGGAGAGAAGCTGCTATATACGGTGGCAGGTATTCATTAAAGAGCCATACGGTAGCTAGAGTATTGCTTATACGTGGTAGACAGAAGCAAATGCGTTTCGGTTGTTTCAGGGAGTTTCAGAACTCTATTGCAGAATCATCACATCAATTACTTAAAGATTTAATAGATATATACGACTTGAGAGACTACAAAGTTACTGAGAATTCTATAGTAAACGAAATCAATGGTACGGAGTTTCTGTTTAAGGGACTACACCACAACGAACAGTCGATTAAGTCTATTGAAGGCATAGACGTAGCCTGGATAGAAGAAGCACAGACCGTATCTAACTCATCTATAGAAGTATTGACTCCAACAGTTAGAAAGCCTGGGTCACAGATAATTTACACCTACAACCGATTACTTGAAGAAGATCCAGTACACAAACGCTTAGTAATAGAAGGCAGACCGAATACGCTAATAATTAACGTGAACTACGATATTGCCGAGAAGTATGGTTATTTACCCGATGAGATAAAAAATGAAATAGAAGATGACAAAGAAAACAGACCATCACTATACAAGCATAAATGGCTAGGCGAACCAAACAGCATAGAACGTAGGGTGTATAAAGACTGGGCGCAGGTAGACACCATACCTCACGAAGCACGACTAGAACGCAGAGGGCTAGACTTTGGCTATTCTAACGACCCAACAGCTATAGTGGCCATATATCGCTTCAATGACGGATATATTCTTGACGAAGAACTGTATCGCAAGGGCATGAAGAACAACGAAATAGCTTCATTCCTAAAGAACCTAAATGAAACTAACGCACTTGTAATAGGTGACAGCGCAGAACCAAAGAGTATCGCAGACCTACAAGAGTTTGGCGTAAACATACTAGGGGTTAAGAAGGTTGGTGGCGATGACCCACTAGGCAATAAGAAAACATTTAAGCAGTACGGAATAGACTTTGTTGGACAACAGCGAATAAGTGTAACTAAACGCTCACAGAACATCTGGAGAGAATATCTAGCGTATCTACACAAAGAGGATAAAGAAGGAAGAATACTCAACGACCCTGAAGATGGTAACGATCATGCTATGGATGCAATTATGTATGGATTTATGGGACTCAGACCAAAACAAGAGCAGAAACCGGCACAAATATATAAACCAAGTAACTTTATGATAGGGGGATAAATGGCAGAGATACCGTTCGGCAAAAGGATAGTACACGAATCATTTTTTAAGGGATTACCGAGTGCTACATGGATTGAATACTCTATACCCGTACCTATTAAGGAACGTAAAGAAGCCTTGAGTGAGATTATGAAGTGTTTAGACCTGTTAGATACTGCTAAAACCCGTACAATCACGATTAAAGTAGAGGCCGACAAACAGAACAAGATACGACTTATCACGAAGCAATACACAGTAGACAAGGAATAACTGTTGTTTTAGGTTAAATGGTGGTATAATACAAGGTAACGAGTCATGCCACAGCATGTGATTGATTCCTAACTATAGGAACAACACATCCGGCATGATTTTTCTTACTAAAGACGAGCTGAAAGACGCTTATTACGAAGCCGAGCGACACTCTATTGATTGGTTTCGACCTTTCAATGAATATGAGCGTATAGCTGGCAACAAATTATCTAAGACTCTAGGCAAGAACATGCCGAGAGTGAATGACGGCTCTCTAGCTGCTTCATTACTTGAAACACCTATGCAGGTACTACCCTCAATGCAAGAAGGTAAGTTTACTGCTACTAACAGAAACGAAGCATGGATTAACGAAATAGCTAACATTATCTGGAAAACCCAGATAGTACCTAATGCTAATACTCAAGCTTCTTTCTTTGATAAAGAACAGATCGCACTGTATCGAGCATTAAAGTATGGCGCACAACCTAGATATAACTTCTTTGTAGATACTGAAACATATACTGGCTCTGACTGGTCACTACCGTATATCCGTAATGTCAAGCTAGAACCTGGCAAATTCTCAGTTGATGACTGTGACTACGTATTCCTAGACATCTACTACACCAAGCTACAACTCAAGAAGATTATAGAACGCTCTGGTAAAGGCGAGGGTGGCTGGAATGTTAAGTTACTCAAGCAACTAGCAGACATGTCTATGACTTCCAAAGAGATGGAAGAACAGAACATAAATGAGAGAGACAAGCAAATCCACAACTCCGGTATTAAAACGACCGTCTGCTTCAACCGAGGTATAGGCGCACCATTCTATATGTTCTCTAAGCACCTACCAGAAGGTGAATGTTTAAGAGAATGGAAGAACCCAGACCCAACAGGCGATTTACCTATAACAATGCAGTATTGCTATGAGAACCTTGAGTCACCTTACGGAATTGGGCGAGTGGAATTGGCCGGTCCAACTCAAAACGTACTAGACTACATGACTCAAGCTCACGTATTGGCTACCCAGATAGGACTACAACCACCATTAAAGATTAGAGGCACGACTGATACTGCTAATCTAAACTCTTTCACGCATACCCCGAACGCTCTATGGCAAGCTGGTAACGCCGATGTAGACGTAGTACAAAACACTAACTCTGTCTATACACAGTTCCCTAATAACTTTGGGCTATACAAATCCCAACTTCAAACCCTACAAGGGCGTACAGACGGCTCTGTGAGTGCTGAGAGTGGCAACCCTAACTTCTCTAAGACTTCTGCTGGTGTAAAACAACAAGAAGAACGCACCAACTCTCAGGACAACTACTTGAGAAACAAAGCCGACAATGCAAGCGCAAAGATGGCTACCAAGATGATGAACGTACACATGGCACAAATGGAAGGTGCTGACGTACTAGATATAGCTAAAGACGACCTAGATAGATTAGTAAACGCTGGTTACTTAGACGACAACCCTCTAACACCTGCACCGTCTGTAAGTGAACTACCTATTATCTACGAGGATCTAAAAGCAACATTTAACTTTGAATATGACGCACGACCAGAAGCAGACGAGGAAGAAAAGAATCGTTGGCTAGAACTTATAGATATAGCTACGAGCAATCCGAACGTAATCCCTGCACTAGAGATGAGTGGCTGGAAGTTTGACTTAGGTGAAGCATTTAAGAAGGTTATTAACGCCTCTGGAACAAAAGACAGTGAAAAAGTCCTGACCCAGATAGACACAGAAGAAATGGGTGCTATTGACCCTGCAACTGGTATGCCGGTAGACCCTGCACAAATGGAAGGTGAAGTACCTGTAGCACCTCAAGGCGAAGATGAATTGTCTGTAACGATGGAAGAATACGGAGTTGACGAGGGTGTAGCACAGACAATCATGCAAGCACGAAGCGAGGGATTCGCAGAGGAAGAAATACTTTCATTTTTACAAGGAGGAGCTAGGTAATGGCAAACGATGATTCAGCTATGTACACAGGCGTTGATGGAGTTAATGACGGTGTGTTTGGTAACGAAAGGCTAGAAGAATCTACTAAAGAACTACTAGACGAGCAAAAGCGACAACTAACCGAACTGACCCCTAAATTACAAGACATTGTAACCATGCTTGAAGCCGAGAAAGACATGATTCTTGATTACATTTCAGGTTATGTAGACACAACTAAAGACGGTGACGATTTATTCAGAGCTGAACTAAAAGCTGCTGGTATGTACCGAAAGTACCTAGACACGCTTAAAACCAAGTTTGCTCTTGCACTTAATGAGGCAAAGAAATGAACGAAGAAGTCGAACAAAAGCCTGAGTACGAGTTTGACATCGCTAAGATGCCGACTACTAACAAGATTGTCGAAGCTATCCAAGAAGGTAACTGGATGTATGCAACAACTGATTTAGGCGTGAAGTTCAGACACCGTATACCACAGGGCAAGAGATTAAGTAAAAAAGGAGACGAGTTTGTATTGATAGACATGGTGGTGAGTTAAGGCAGCCCAAAATAGGCTGTCTTAATTTGCCCCCTTGGCAAAAGATTCATCCACTAACGGATAGAGGTTCGCTACCTATTCAACAGCAGAAATAACCAAGGAGAAATAATGGAAGAAGATAACACTTCAACCGAGACTACGGAAGTAGTTGAAACACCAGAGTCAGACCCAATTCTTGACGTACTGAGTGACACAGAGGACACCGAAGTTGTAGCGACAACAGAGGAAGTCGTAGAAACTCCAGAAGAACAAGAATCTGATGATGAGACCGAACCAGAGGTTGAGCCAACAGAGGAAGAAGTAGAGGAAGTCGAAGCCCCTATTGACCCCAAAGAAGAAGCTCGCAGACGGTACGAAGAACGGGAAAAAGCCCGACTCGAAAGCCAAGAACGTATCAACCAAGTTACCCAAGAGCATATCAAAGGTGCAGAAGATGAATACGACCAACGCTTACGAACAATGGAAGCTGACAACTTCGCAAGACTTGTTCAACACAATGAGAACACACTTGTAAACGAGTTTGAAACAGCTAAGCAAAACCCAGACCTTCAAATCTTTAACCCAGATAGTGACCAGTTCAATCAGAAAGCCTACGACAAAGCCATGCGTGATTACAACGCAGGGTACGTGGACTACGACAAAGCTGGAAACATCATAGGGCTAAAAGGTTCGCTAATTGAACACTTAACAGAAACAGCAGACTTGCTTCAAGGAGCGATTAAATCTGGAGCTGTTCAACAAGTGAAGGCTGCAAGAAAAATGCAAACAAACGCAGATTCAAAACCTGCAGCAACACCAAAAGAACCAGTGAAAGATTCAATCCTTGACATTCTCAGGTCTGACGACTAATAGAAAAGGAAAATATCGTGGCTCAAAATTATGCTGCTGCTCACCTAAAGGAACTCGATGAGAGATTCTCAACTGAGAGCAAAACAGATGTCATTATAAACAAAGGCATGCGCCTTGATTTCAATGGCAAAAACTCAGTAACTATCTACAACGTAGACGTAGTTGCTGAAAACGACTATGTCCGAAGTGGTACTAACCGTTTTGGTGCATTAGTTGAACTAGGTACAGGTACACAAACCTTTACACTTTCACAAGACAAAGCTTTCACGTTCACAATTGATCGTGGAAACTACGAAGATTCAATGATGGTTCAGGAAGCAGCTAAAGCTGTAAAGCGACAGGTACGTGAAGTATCTATCCCTGCTACTGACATCTACCGATTAGCTGCACTAACAACTTACGCAGTTGCTAACTCACAAACAGCTACAAGCGCACTAGCTTCAACAGACGTATACGCAAAGATTCTAGTACAACAAGCTGCTCTAACTGACGCTGAAGTACCAGAAGAAGGTCGTGTATTGTTCTTAACAGCTACAACTCACAACTTGCTAAAGCGAGACCCTGAGTTCCAAAAAGACTGTGATACTTCATACAAAGACCTAAAGAAGGGAATCGTAGGAATGGTTGACGGAACAACTATCGTTGTCTGTCCTTCAAGCTACTACGTTGCTAACTTCGGTTTCATGATTGTATCTGACAAAGTTCTTGTTTCACCTACTAAATTCAACTCTGTACGTACTCTTGACGATGTTCAGGGTATTGACGGATGGGTTTGTGAAGGACGACGTTACTACGACGCTTTCATCCCTACAAACAAAGGTGTCGCAATACGCCTTCATTTAACAGCCTAATAACGTAAAGGAGTAATAATGCCAGCAACCGAAACACAAGGAGATAGACGACCAGTCAATGAGGCCGGAGTCTATCAACTAAAAGAAACAGGAGCAGAAATAGTAACTGCTTCAGGTGATAAAGGCCGTATTCAAGCCGATGCAATAGTGCGTCAAGGTTGGGTACGAGTCGGGGATATACCAAGTGGTACTCCTAAAGCTGAAACAAAAACTCCCGAAGTATTAGCAAAAAGTAAATAAATAAGAAAAGGACAATAACATGCCAGCACAAATCCCAAATGGTCTTGGTCTTACTTCAGAAGAAGTAACAGGAAACAAGACTCTTGATGAAGGTGATAACGGTGTTGTTCAAGTAGTAACTGCTGACGCAACAATCACACTTCCATCTACAGTTGTAGGAACTTCTTACACAGTCGTAAATGGTGGTGAAGGTTCTACTGACGGAACTATCGCTATCAACGTAAGCCCTGCTGCTGCTGACAAAATCATGGGAAATGGTTTTACAAGCGCAGACAACAAGGATGCTATCAACACTAACGGCCGATACGGTGACTACTTGAAACTAGTAGGCGACGGAGCTAACGGTTGGATGGTTGTAGAATCACAGGGAACTTGGACTAGGGAAGCTTAGTTAAATAACGGGGGATTAAACCACATATAGCGTACCGAAAAGACGGCAGAACGCTAAGGTAACAATCCCCCACCAAGATATAAACACTATGGATAAACGGGTAGATTTAAGAAAACATTTTCAAGCCGAAGCATCTCAAGCACAGGCTAATAAGCAGTTCGAAAATAGGACTGCTCAGTTAAATGCACTCGAAAATACCGTAATTGAAGCGTTTAGTTACCTAGTTAAGTTCATAGACGGTAAAACCACCAAAACAGAAGTTGTCAATCAACTTAAAAGCATATCCACACCTGATGTTGATAAAGTCGTACAGGCTGTATCAAAACTAGATAAGGATATACTTGCCAACAAATTAGACTTGAACCCTGTTATACAGGCTCTAAATGGCATGAAACGTGAACTAGGACTAATACCTAAGTCACATCCTAAACTACCAGAACAAAAAGATTCTGTTAAAGTCACCAACCTAGACGAGATAAGCCTAGACACATCCGAAGTAGTTAAAGCCATCAAAGACTTAAAACTAGTTGCAGAAGCTCCGATAATAAACGAAAAAGAAGTAGATCTAAAACCATTACAAAACGTAATGCTCGACCTACTTAAAGCTGTAAAATCACAAAAACCAGTAGAAATACCTAAGTTCCCTGAAATCCCTAAGACCGATCTATCCAAAGTTGAAACCAAACTAGACAAATCTAACAAGTTATTGAAAGAGATTGTAGACAAGCCTGTTGGTGGAGGTGGTGGAGGTGGTGGTCATGGTACGCCATATATTGATGGTACGGGTAAACACAGCTACGTCACACTAGACAATGGCGCAATCCCTACATCCTCTCTCGCACTAGCCACCCAAATTAAAATAGATTCCGGTGATACAAACATAACGTACATAGGCAAAGCACCTATCGGTAGTGCTACGTCTTCAGCAGTTTGGCAGGTAGCGAAATTAGACGCTACAGGTGGTGAACTGGTGAAAACGTGGGCTGATAACGCTGGCTTTACGCAGGTGTTTACGAACCGTGAATCACTAACATATTCATAAGAAAGGAGAGGTCGATGCCTTCAAAGAAAAAAGATGATGTAGTAATACAACCAAACAAACTCACATTAGAACCGTTTAAGAAATTAAAGTTCATAAACCCACTACCAAGTAAAGAAATTAAGAAAGAGAAATAATTAGATGAGTAAATTAGTCCCCGATGCAACAATAGACGCTATGCTTGCAGTCATAGCAAACGCAGTAGATAGAATAGACATCTGTTCTACACAACCAACAACTTACACAGAAGCAACCTCAACCTACACACTAGGAAACGTAACACTTACAGCAGGTGTTGGTGGTGGTGACTGGACAGCAGCTAACGGTGATGTTAGTGGTCGCAAAATAACAATGGCACAGCAAACTGGTGTATCAATCTCTGGTTCAGGAACAGCACAACACATAGCTGGAACTGACGGAAGCTCAACACTATGGTTTGTTACAACTTGTACTTCACAATCAGTTACAAGTGGCAACACAGCTACAATCAACGCAATCGACATAGAAGTGCTAGACGCTGCTTAATAACTAACTTCTAACTAAGGAGTTAGTTAATGGCATCATTTTCACATGGAGCAATAAGATGGCTTTCTACAGACACAGCGACCACAACCTATACTGTGTCTGGTTTGTCATTCCAACCGAAAGCTATTCGTTTTTACTGGACAGGCATAGATAGTGCTACTGACGCTACTTCTGGAACAACAGGTTCAAGAAGGGGCATAGGCTTCGCTTCCAGTACCTCTAGTAGAAGATGTACTGGCTCTTTCTCTAATTATAATACGGCTGCTGCTGACTGTGACACTATTGCCTGTAATGATTGTGTAGTTGTAACGACAACTGGTGCTGGTGCAGTCGACGGAAAACTTGACCTCAACTCTATAACCTCAGATGGGTTTACTCTAATAGTAGACGACCAAGTGCCAGCCTCATTGACGGTATTTTGGGAAGCATGGGGTGGTGATGATATTACCAATGTCACGATTGGGGATTTCGTAGAGCCTGCTGCAACTGGAAACCAAAGCTACACAGCTACAGGATTTGTCACGTCTCCAGCAATATCTGACCAAGTTGTAATGTTTTCGGGGGTTCAGTCGTCTAGTGCAATAAACACTGGTTTAGCTGGGGATTCTAGCCTTTCAATAGGATTTACGACGGGCACTTCATCTAGTAATAACGTTGTTTTGGCTGGAACATCTGATGATGGCTCTACCACAATGGACACTGATGGTTACAACTATACTGGTGACTGTTTGGCTATGTTCACCGTTGCTGGTGGAAACCCTAACGCTAGAGCTACACTGTCTGCATGGGCTACTGACCAATTCACTATAAACTGGACTGCAAGAGCTGTAACGTCTCGTAAAAATATTTACATGGCAATTAAGGGTGGATATTGGGCTGCTGGTTCGACTACGATAAACGCCAACACTGGCTCTGCAACTGCAACAGTTTCGGGACTAGCCTTTCCTCCTACGGGTATGTCACTACTTGGTGCTGGTAAAGCTATCTCTACTGCTGGAACTGCAACTGCAAACGATTTAATCGCTCTTGGCTCTGGTTCTAGCACTTCATCTCGTAGGTCACAGGGTATGCTTGATGAAAATGGTACAGCAAATGCCGAAATAAATCA
>JACCDR010102497.1_pt1 | contig 40732 bp, 62 predicted proteins | sample 7446431 | NCBI WGS metagenome assembly JACCDR01 (sample SAMN15323443, study PRJNA562643) | freshwater metagenome | isolation source: river surface water | place: USA:Blue River Watershed | collected 2017-08-17
CGCAGGGCCTCGGCCAATCCGCGTTGGCTCAAGCCGAGACGCTGGCGGGCGGTGCGGAGGTCAGCGGGGGTCATGCGCGCTCCAGATTGTGCGCGTATTCTTGCGATCCCCACTTGAAGGCGGCGAGGTGGACGCGCTCAATGGTGCTGCCATCGCCGCGCTTCACCAACTCGCTGCCGGTGACAAGGAACACGTCGCGCTGCCCCTTGCGGCGGACTTGGGTGCCAAAACTAAATGCGTTCATTTCTCTCTCCTCTGTGCCGAGCCTGCGGGTTAGGCGGGGGCCGAAGCCCCTGCCGGGTTAGCGGGCTGCCTTGATTGCGTTCCAGATTTGCAGGTCGGTCACGAGTTCCGGGTGGAACACGCCGACCCTCATGCACTCGCAGAACTTGCGGGCTTGGTTTACTTGGTCAAAGGCTCGGATTTGCTCGACCGCAACCATTTTGGCGTTCTGCCAGTAGCTGAGCCAGTTTTGGATTTGCTCTGTGGTCATCTGTCGTCTCCCTTGCTGATACCCCCTCACTATAGGGATTATCCCTAGCCGTCAAGAGGAAAAAATGCATGGACGAGCCGCCCGTTGAGCTTGCCCTACGCAACCTCATTCACGCCGAGCGTCTGGTGCACAAGCTGCTGCTGGCGCGTGGCTGCGATGACCCTGACGCCGTGATTGCGGACGCCATCTGGCAGCGCGCGGCGGAACGGCTGTGCGACCTGGAGCGCGTCTCGCTTGCCGAGCTTATCGAGACGGCGGCGAATGATGCGACCGGGACGCCAAGGTTCGGCGAAGATCTCTGCGATTGGGAGCGCCCCATGCCCACATGGCTAGTCGTCACGCTGGTTGCGGTGCTGACCGGCGCGCTTGGTGCGTTCGCCGCCATCGCCGCCTTTGCTGCCGGGGCTCGGCTTGCGGACGCGCTTTATGAGGCTTTCAGGAAAGGCAGGATATGACCCAACGCATCGGCCCGCGTGGGCTGCACCTCATAAAGGCGTTCGAGGGCGTGAAGCTGAAAGCGTATCTCTGCCCCGCGAACGTCTGGACTATCGGCTACGGCTCGACCGGCCCCCATGTGAAGCCGGGCATGACCATCTCGCTTGCCGAGGCGGAGAAGCTGCTGCGCGACGACCTGGTGCGCTTTGAAGCCCATGTTGCCAAGACCTGCCCCGACACCGAGCCGCATGAGTTTGGCGCGCTGGTGAGCCTTGCGTTCAACATCGGCAACGGCGCGTTCAGCAAATCGAGCGTGGCGCGGCATCACAACGCGGGCAACAAGACCGGCGCGGCCTCGGCGTTCCTGCTGTGGAACAAGGGCGGCGGTCGCGTGCTGCCGGGCCTGACCCGCAGGCGCAATGCCGAGGCCGCGCTTTACCGCAATGACCTTGCGGCGTTCGACCGGCTGACGGGGTTTGCATGAAGTTCCTCGGCTACCTCAAGCGCCGCTTGGGCGAAAAGAGCACATGGGGCGGCGCGCTGACCGCCATCACTGGCGCGGCGCTGCTGCCCGAGCCGTGGTCTTGGGTCGCGGCTGTCGTGGGCACGGTGGCGGCGCTGGTGCCTGAGGAGGGCAAGCCCGATGATGTGGCTTAGGCTTGTCCCGCCGCGCGCGTGGCTGGCATTGGGGGGGATTGCCGCCGTGCTAGTCCTGCTGATGCTCTACCGCGCGCAACTGAGCCGGGCGTATGAGCGCGGCTATGACACCGCCCAGCGTGAGGCCGCCGAAGCCGCCGCCGCTGCCACTATCGCCATGCGCGCCGAGCAAGACCGCGCCGTTGCCGCCGCAACAGCCCGCAGGAAGGCCACAGAAGCCCGCCTAGCACCAATCCGTGAACGAGCGAGGGATTATGCCCAAAACAACCCTAGCGATTGCCCTGGCCCTGCTGGCAGGTTGCTCATCGACGAAGCGGCACGCGCTGCCAACGATACCGCCCCCGCCCGCCCGCGTGGCTGAGGGCTGCCCCGAGGTGCCCGCGCTCGGCAAGCGCAACGTGGTTGAGTGGGGCGTTGAGGTCATCGCGCTTTATGCGGACTGCCGCGAGCGTGTGCGGGAAGCATCGGAAAGCTGGCCGCGATAGTTTACAGCGCCCGCCTAAGTCATTGATGCCGTTAGCCTGCACTTTCTGCCAGTGTTTACAGCTAAGGCGTTGAAATTGCAGGCAGTCGTTAAGCTTGGAAGGCTGCTGCACTACCATTGTGCTATACCCGCCAGTTTACAGCGTTGGTTTACAGCGCACGGCGAGCCGCCATGTCAACCACAACCCGCGCGGTGTCAACATAGACCCGCCTGATGGTGGCAACCCGCGTCGGGCTCCAGCCCATCGTCTCGGCAATCCACGCATCGTTATAGCCCGCCAGCGCAAGCTCGGTTGCGTAGGTGCCCCGGCAATCGTGCAGGTGCTTGCCCGGCAACCCAAGCCGCGAGCGCTCACGCTGGAACGCATGGGTTAGCCCGCTGGCCGTCCAGCGCTTGCCGTGTTCGTTCCGCAGGATGACGCCTGAGCGCCCCTCAAGGCCGTCCAGAAGCCGCTTGAGCGCCGGGATGACGGGCACGGTCACAACGACCTCGCCCCGCGCTTTGGCAGGCTCCCAGACAATCTTGTCGCGCTTCACGGCCTCCCATGGCAGCGCGATTAAGTCACCCCGCCGCAGGCCCGTGAGGCAGGCGAGGTTGAAGGCGTCACGCACCGGCCCCGCTGCCTGCTGCCACGCCTCGCGCTCGTGCTCCTCCCACACGATAGCCGCGCGCCTTCCCCCCCGATAGAGACGCCCCACGCCCGCCGCGTGGTTGGCCTTCAGCAGGTGGCGCTTGACGCACCATCCGAGGAAGCCGCTTAGAACCTGGACGGCATAATCGGCCCCGCGCGGGCTCGACGCCATGTTGTCGCGCCAATCCAGAATGAGCCGGGCAACGCGGGGGTCGTCGAAGCCCTCCAGCTCGTCATCGCCCCACTCGTCTTCAATGCGGGACAGCTTGTAGCCCCACTGCATCTTGGTGCTGTCGGCCATGCCGCGCCACTCGGGGCTTTCACGCCAGCGTCTAGCCGCTACCGCCACCGTCAGCAGCGACCGTTGCTTACGGCCCGCGTATGCCGCCGCCAGCGCTTCAATCGCCTCGGGGCTCAGTTTCGGACGCGGGCCGCCTTCCGCCTTTTGAATGCAGGGGCCGCCGCGCCATGCGTAGCAATACCATCGGACGGGCTTGCCGGGCGTGCGTTTCCGCACCCAATGCAGGCCGGTTGGTTCAGGCATTGGCTCGGCGTGCAATCATGCGGTCAAACGCGCTCGCAGGTTCGGAGGGACGCGGGACTATACGCGCTGACCCATCGGGCCGCACCTCCAATTCGACCTGCTCAGCCTTCGCCAGCGCGATGAAGGGCCGCAACTGCGCCTCGGTGGGGTAGCGGCGGCGGCTAGGCATCGACCGACCGCCCCATCATCCGAAGGTGGAAGTTTTGGCGCTCTGACATGACAATGCCATGAGCGCGCAACTCCTCAAGATTGTTGGCGGTGTCGATGCAGCGGCGGCACGACTGAGGCGCGACCGCGCCTTCGGGGCAGCCAGGCGGGTGCATTTCGGTATCGACCCAGAATTGCCAAACGCGCTTGCCGCACGTCGTGCAGTTCTGGCACTCTGGCCGGGTCACACACATCACTCACCCCCCGCCCAATGCTCGCCGCGCTCGATGGCGTCGGCGCACTCGCGGATGGCTTCAGCAATCAGCCGGTCGAGATTGGTCTGCGTGCCTTCCAGCGCTTCGGCGTCTTCCCGCAGCCACGCCACCACCCGCGCGCGTTCAGCGTCGGCCCCGGCTGTGGCAAAGTCGCTCGGTTGCGGTAACGGCCCGCCTTCAATGAGCCACCTGTTGACTACTGGCCCGAGTGCCGCAGCCTCGCGCATCGCTTCTTCACGCCTCACGGTCGGTCTCCTGCAACGCCGCGCGGACTGCGAGGCCTAGGGGGGTGAGGACAAGGCCATTCGGGAACATACCGCGAAGCCTTGTGAGGCCGGGAGGAAGCGAAGCGCCTCCATCAGTCAGGCTGCAAACGCAGTCGTCGCTTCGCTCATAATTGCCGGGCGGCAAATTGCATCTGGCGGTAAGCAGTTCCTCCCGCTGCGCCACCGTCAGCCCCCGCGCGATCTCGGCGGGGCTCACGGGCGGCGCTCCAGGGCGGGCGGTGCGGGTAGCGGTCGCCAGTGGGTGAACGGATACTTGGGCGGCGACAGCGTAACGTCGATGACCCACTCGTATCCATCCCAGCGACACGCGAGCACATGGCAGGCGTGCGGCGCGGTCTCAATCGGCTGCCACCCGCCCCGCTCAACCTCAGCCCGCAGCCGCGCGAGTTCGGCGGCTTGGGCTGTGAGAGTCGCCGCTATCTCGCGCAAATAGTCGCCGCCAACCTTGACGCGCTTGTCGTTCATAAGGTCGGCAGTTTCCGCGCCTCGCAGCGTCGTTTCCACCAGCCCGTCCGGCTCTGCGCTGTGGGCGGCGGGGTCATCAACGCTCACTTGCCCACCATCTGGAATCATCGCCATCACTTCTCTCCTGCATGAGCCACCAGCGCGGCGGCTGCGGCTTGGGCAATGTCCACCCACTCATAATCGACGCCATGCTTGCCGACCTGCGCGTTGCCGATTGTCAGGCCAAGAACGAGCCGCTCCACCCCGTCCCTCTCTGCCGCTGCCAGCGTGGCCGCGCCGATCCGGGCGAGTTTGTCGTCTCGGCGGTTCCAGGCTGCGATAAGCTCTGGCCTCGGGTCATCTCCGCAGGCAAAGCGCAGGCCCATGCAACCATGACACCGCTCGTTATCGCACTGCACATAGAACCCGCCAGCGTCAGGGTGCCCGCCAAAGATTGGCACCTGCCCCACGCGGGCCTCATCGCCACAAAACGGGCACGGTTTAAGCTCACTCACCACTCACCTCCTTCACCGCCGCGAGGGCTGCGACCGCAGTATCGCCGCGAGCAATCACGCGGGTCTCTCGGTCGTTGATGCCGCCATATTCTTCGATGACCTGCCACTCGGTCGTCTGGTCGTCATCGTCGCCATAGACCGGCGAGACATGATGCAGGACATAGTTCGTCGGCAGGGCCTCCACCCGCTCCAGCAGCGCGAGGGCCTGGGCGATGCGGTCGAGATGAGACGGGTCAAAGCGCCACGCCCAACCGCCCCAAGTCTCCGGCTTCGCGCCAAGCTCGCGCACGCGGGCTGCTGTGATGGGGCCGCTCATCGCGTCTCTCCTGCTGCGCGAACGAGGGCGGCACATAGGGCGCGGGCCGCCTGCTTGCCGCTTGGTGTCAGTCCGGGCTCGGCGGGAACGCGGCCTTCAGCAGCATCCCAACCGTCATGAGTGTCCACCCACGAACTGACGCCCTCGTCAGTGATGTCGATAGACCACCCGCGCTTTTGCCGCTCGCACTCCGCCGCCAGCGCGTTCAGGTCGGTGAGGAAGGCGGGGATCTGCTTCACATTGCCGTCCGGGTCACGCCACCAACGATGCGCGTGACGGTCTACCCACCCCAGCGCCAGCGCCACAGCATCATCCGTGCCTTCGCCCGCTTCGATCTCGCGCGCCAGTTCCTCGCTCATCACTCGCTCCACATGCTATGGGCCATCGCCCCGAGGCCGCACTTTTGGCAAAATTGCTCGCCGCCGCTGCCGTCCTCAAAATCCCTCCAGCCTCCGAACTCATGCTTGCACGGCGGGGCCAGCAGGTTGCACGCTCCTGCAATTCGAGCGTGCATTTCGGGGGCGTCGAGCCAGCTATCCTCGCTCATTGTCCGGGCTCCCTGATGGCTGCTGCGATGGTGCCTGCGGCGATGCTCATGGTTTCAAAATCGCGCGCCACAGACTTTGCGCCACGCGCCTGCTGTTCGCGGCGCGCCCATGCCGCGTCGTAGTCGTCAGCCACCTTCGCGCAAGCCTCCCGCTCATCCGCCCGAACTCGCGCGAGCCAGTCTGAGGCGAGGATGGCGTCGGCGCGACATAGCCAAAAGTCTCGGCAGTATTCTTTGCGGTGGCCCTTCGATATCTGCCGGGCCTGCGGAATTTCCGGCCAATCCCAATCAGGTTCAGCAAGGTTAGTGTCGGGATACTCGCCCAGCAGCCACTGCTCATAAAGCGCCCGCGCCAGTTCGTCCCGGTCAGCCATGACCGCGCTCCCGCTCGGATTGGGCGCGATTGCGAAGGTGCTGATCAAGCGGCACCCTGCGCGTCGTGCCTAGCGGGCTCCACGTCTTGTATGCGTCAGCCACCGCCTCCAACACCTGCGCGACCTGCGCGCCGGTCAGCGGGGCGCGGGCGGGCTCCGTGATGGGGGCGGCCATTTCGTGGAGAAAGGCTGGCTCGGTGTTGGTGACGCAGCCGTCGTTCCACCCGATCACCACCCTGCCGCGCCAAACGGAGATGACCTCACCAGTGTCGCCGTCGCTCTTGTGGCGGAACTTGTCGCCAACCTTGATGTTCATGCGCCGTCTCCCGTCCATCGCACGCCGTGTTGCGTGCCCCATGCGTCGATAAAGTCGATAAGCGCCGTCATCTCGGCGACCGTCAGCCGTGACGACCGAAAGCCAACCGGGAACGGCCTGCCGTCCAAACCCTGCTCAAAGTGCGCCGCGTGCCCGAGGGCCTGCATGAAAAGCAGCTTCCATGTCTCGGGCGTATGCTCCCGGCCTTCCGGGCGGCTGCGGGCGACATCGGTAAGCATAGCCCACAGCCGGTCATTTTGCGCGCTCGTCCGCGTCTGTGCCCGCACGGTGACGACATAGCCGTCAGGGCTGCCGTCAATCATGCGCTTGGCACGCTCACGCGCGGCCCGGCTGTGCAGGATGACGCTGGCGGTCACCCAGCCCTCGCAAAGCGGGTCAGCAGATAGTCCGCGCGGGTTGCGATGGCGTCGCGCACGCTGGCGGCAAGTTCCGGCGCGATGTTGTCCAGCTTGGCGAGGTTCTTGCGGTTGCGCTCGTCATCCTGCCACGCGCGCAAAGCCTCCTCGTCTTGCCAGTTGTTGGCAGTGTTGACGGACTGCTTGACCCATGTTTGCCAAGCCTCGCTCACGGCGGCCTGCTCCACATCGACCGCGATAGTTTCGGCGCTGGCGGCCTTCGTCTGCCGCGCGGGCTTTGCGGGCGGCTCATCGCTGCCCACGTTGGCCTGCGTCTTGTCATAGAGCGCCAGCCCGAACGGGTTGCCGAAGGTCATCAGGGCGCGCTTCATCGCGTCGCTTTCCGCCTCCTTGATGGCGCTCTCGTGGGCCAACCCTAGGTCGGCATCAATGCCGTGCCCTGCACCCGTTCCCGTCCGCTCGATAACGCCATCGTTAGGCGTCACAACGCGGATGCGAACCTTGGCGACGTAGGACACGCCCCAACCGTCCTTCTCATACGGCGGCTTGCCAATCTTGCGCTCCCGCTCGGCAACGCACTTGGTTTCCAGCGTCTCCCTGTCCCATGCGCCGAAGCCGAATATTCGGTTGGCCTCGGCGATGGCGTGCCAGGATTCAATGTAGCTGAGTGAGCGCCCCGATTGCGTGCGCTGTGCCACATGAGCGGGGTTGAGCTTGGCGCTCAGTTCCGCGACTTGTTCCGGCATGAAGCCCATCAGGCGTCTCCCGCCTTGGCAATCTCAGCAAACACATCGGCAAGCGCTGCGACTTGGGCAAGCGACATGGAAATACCGGTTGCGTTTGCGCCAGCCTCTAATCGCCAGTCGCCGTCGTGGTCTTGGAACACAGAAAGCGGCAGCGTTTCACATCCGTTGATGTAACGTCCGGCTTCAATCTTATAGGTGACTTTCACCTTCTTCGTAACCTCAACCATCAGTGCGTCCTCCTCGTTGCCGCCAGCAAGTCGCTCGCGGCGTCGGCAATCTCGGCAATCGCGTCGGGGTAGCGCGCCAGCAGGTGCGGCGGCGTGCAGCGCAACCGCTGAAGCAAGTTGCCCGCCTCGTGCAGGTCGAACTCGACCTCCTCGGTGAAAGCGTCCGTGAACGGCAAGCGCGGCTCAAGCATGGCTCGTCTCCCGCACGGGCTTGCAGGCGCGGATTTGCGCAATGAACGCATCCTCGGCGCGGTCGATCTTGCGGAAAAAACGGGCGACCCAATAATCGCAATCTTCCGGCATCTGGGTGAACCTGACGCCCCATCTGTCTTCCATTGGCCCCCAATCGGCGCAACGCAAAGCAAGCACCCGCCACACGGAACCAACGCGCAAATGCCCCATCGGCGCATCCACACACACGACCAGATCACCCGGCCCAAAGTCTGGCTTATCCATGTGCAATCCTCCGGAACATACGCCGCCACAGCGACGGCTGCGGGGCTGGTGTCCAATCCCGAGGGGTGGCATCGACCACCACCCACGGCGTGAAAGTGCGCTGGCGAAGGCGGGTCATTTCGCAGCCCCCCAAGCGCCCAGCACGATGACGAGCCACACGGCGGCCCACACGGCGGCGATGGCCCAACCCTCGGTCACAACCCAACGCCCGCCATGTGCGCCAGCATCAGCGCAAAGCTGAACAGCGCGACAAGCCAGCAAGCGCGCCACCGTCCCCGCTCGCTGCGTGCGCCATAGTCGGCGGGAACGGGGCCGTTGTCGTGGCGGATGCCTGCGCGTGTGCGGCGCGTCGGCATCGGTGCGTCGGGGTCTTCGGCCCAGCGCGTCCAGCTATCGTCGGGCGCGCTCACTTGCCCGCCCCCACGATGGCCCGAGCCATGCTGCCGAAGTCGAGGCCGTTCTTGGCGAGGAACGCCTGATGCTTGGCCCGCTGCTCGGTCAGCCGCTTGGTGACGAGCGCGCCGATGGCCTCGGGCGTCATGCGCTTGATGTCGCGCTCGGCAGCGTCCAGCGCCTCGTCGATGGTGTCGCTGTCGGCGCTGACTTGGCCGCTCACCTCGTCATAGCGCCCCGTCCAAAGCGGGCCGCCCATGTCATCGCTGAACAACGCGGCAAGCTCTGCCGCCAGCGTGGCGTCGAAGGCTACCGCGTATGCGTCGTTGTAGTTGCTCACCGCAAATCTCCCTTGCTGATGGGGCGAAGGTGCCGCATCAATTCGGCAGTGTCAAGCGCATTTATTCGGCACCCGGCACAAAAAGTGACCTTGAACGGGCCATGCAAAATGCTAGGCTGTGCGTCTTGGGTGGGGAGGTTGCTTTGCTGGGAGCAATGTTTGCGGAGTTCGCCGCTGGGCGATTTACTGCTTCAATCGACGAAACTCGCGCCGCGCTAGCGACCGCGCAAGCCGGGCGTCGTTGTGAGCTTCTGGATCGTCTGCAATCGCTAGAAGCGCGTCGCGGAGTGTTTCTGCGAGAATTAGGACGTCTGCCGGGTCAAGCCGCTCATGTGCCCGAGACGCCTCGCAAAGCATTTCCACAACAGGTAAAAGCGCCGCCGTTGTAGGAATGGGTGGGCCTCCTGGCGTTGGTTCGCCCAAAGCCCCCGCTAGTTTGGCGAGCGTCCGCGTTGATGTGACATGGATATAGCCGGGCTGCATCGCGCGGCTCACCGTGTCTTTGCCGAGCCCCGCTTTTTCCGCCCAAGCCCGCGCGCTGAGACGGTGCTTTTGCATCATCGCTGCCAGCCATTCGGCTATTTCCGCCTGCCGTTCCATCGCTTCGGCTTGTAGCGCTGCCGTCGAAAAATCGCGCGCCCCATGAAAGCGGCTTGACCCGCCGAATAAATGCGGCATATTGGCCGCCGTATGTTGAACCTCTCCCAGCCTCATGAATTGTCCTCCGCTCGGCAGTCCGCCGGGCTGACAATCGCCGAGCTTGCTCGCCGTTCCGGGGTGTCGCGCGACACCATCGAACGCATCGAGGCGGGCCGGGGCAATCCCACCGTTGCGACGCTGACCGCCCTTTCGGGTGCGCTGGCGCAATGAGTTATCGCTGCGACCTCCGCGATGAACTGGCCGGGCCTTCGGGCTCGGCCATCTTTTCCACGCAGGTTCTCAGGCTGTCCGACCATGCCAAGCGCCCCTCCAAGCGCGACGGCGATACTGCCCCATTTCAGGCCGGTTGTCATTGGACGGCGGCGACAAAAATGCGGCCCCGCTTTGTTCCGGTGCTGCCGTGAAGCGCGTTGAGCAGATTGGGCGCGCAACGCTCTACCTTGGCGACTGCCGGGACTGTTTTGATGCCATCGGCGCGGTCGATGCCCTTGTGACGAGCCCGCCCTACAACTGCGGCAAGGACTACGGCGAAGCTGGCGACGCGCTTGCGCTTGACGAGTTTTCGACCTTTTTGACTGAAACGGTTTTCGAGGCGGCGGCGCGTGTGCGCGTTGTCAATGTCGGCCAGTATGTCGGCAGCCGCAAAGACCGGGTTTTGTTTCGAGACCTGCTTACAGACGCCGCCGGGTGGTGGCCGCTGGTTGATGAAGTAATTTGGGACAAGGGGCCAGCATCGGGCGCTGCTTGGGGCAATTACCCAAACAGCCCTCGCATCAGAGCGCAGCACGAAAGCATTTTTGTCTTCGGCGACGCCAAGATGCCCACTGGCAACGGTCTGGATTGGGCCGAGTGGTCGCGGCTAACAACTAGCGTTTGGCGCGTTGCGCCCTCTGTCGATTTGTCAGTCCACCCCGCCATGATGCCGGTTGAGATTGCCTCCCGCTGCGTCCGTCTTTGGTCTGACATTTATGGCACAGTTCTTGACCCGTTTATGGGCAGCGGGACTACTGGCATTGCCGCCGTGCAGGCGGGCCGGGATTTTGTCGGCATTGAGCGCGAGCCGCGTTATTTTGATATCGCCTGCAAGCGCATCGAAGACGCGCAGCGTCAAGGCAGCCTTTTTGAGGCCCTGCCATGCTGACCACGAAAACAATCTGCACGCTGTTGCTAGGCGCTGGCCTCGGCGCTGGCGGCGTGACCGTGACGCATAAGGTTACAGACGCACCGAAGCGGGTAAGCGCCAAGGTGCAGGGGAAGCGGGTGGCGAAAACCGCCCCAGCATCCGGGGCACACCGCGCGGTGCCCGCTTCCCCATCCATTCTCGATTGCCCCGCGCCTGCGCCGTCTCTCGGCCCCGGCGTGTGGGCTTCCGTTCCTGCGCTCGCCGACCCTCCCCGGCTGAGCGCGGAAGGCCCGCCGTCATGGCCGGGCGGGGGTGGCGGTATCCTCCCACCGTCACCCCCAACCCCTTCGCCGCCCGCCGTTCCCGAGCCTGGGGCGTGGGCGATGCTTGTCGCGGGCTTCGGCCTTGTCGCTGTTTCACTGAGGAGAAAACGGAATGAGCAGGCTTGACATTGTGCAGGCGCGCACGGGGCGCGACGGTAAAACCTTCTATACCAAGATCGGCGTTGCGTGGCCGTTGGACAAGGGCGGCTATCGCCTCAGCTTCGAGGCCCTGCCCATTGCCAGCATGAACCGTGACGGCAACGCTGTGGAAACAACCGCGCTACTGTTCCCACCCAAGGATGACGCCCAGCGCCCCGCTCGCTCGCCTGCCCAACAGGGCTCGCGCGGCGGCGACAGCTACGACTCAGACGTGCCTTTTTGAGGGGGTGAGCCATGCGTGGGAGGGCTTTTACAGCAGACGAGATTGCAACCGTTCGCCGGATGGCGGCGGAGGGTGCAACCCAGCGCGCTGTCGCCAAGGCTTTGGGGAGGCGGGCGCAAAATGTGCACCGCGTCATCAAGCGCGAGGGCATTGTCTTTCACAACGGGCTGGGGCGGGCAAAGTCGGCCCTTATCCAGCAGGAACGCGGCGTTGAATATCGCGCCAAGCTGGCCCCGCGCGTGCGGGAACTGACGGCGCGCGGCCTGTCGCAGCGGGCGATTGCGACACTACTGGAAAGCAAGCCCGACACGATCCGCCGCACAATGCGCGAGCATGGTATTGAGCTTGTGAAGCCGGAAGACCGGCCTGTTGCAAAGCCAGGTTCCATCATCCGCATGGGCCGCCCGCGTCTGCAAAAGAGCGAGCCGCACCTGACGGCGGACGCGGCGATGCACCTTGCGCGCAACGGGTATTGCCCCGTTTTTCGCGCCGACATTGAAACGCTGCACACGCCTGCGGCCTTCTCGCGGATGCCTGACGCCTATGTTGTCGGGCCGCGCAAGATGCCCACGGGCGATATGCTGGCGTTGGCGCGGGCGAAGGGGTTTGCGCGGTGAACCGCGTTGAGCAAATTGGGCGCGCGACGCTCTACCTTGGCGACTGCCGGGACGTGCTGCCGACGCTGGCGGGCTTTGACGCAATCATAACGGATCCTCCGTATGGCATCGGGTTTGAATACGACAACCACGACGACAGCGATGAGGACGCTTATTGCGAACTTCTAGAGTGTCTTCAGGGGCAGCGCTTAGCATTGCTGCAATATCCAGAGGAGATGATGCGGCTTGTGGTGCCGACGCTTGGGCCGCCGTCAGAAGTGCTGGCTTGGGTCTATCCGTCCAACCTGCGACGACAATTTCGGTTGTGGGGTATTTGGGATTTGCCGGTTGATTTTGCCGCCGTGAGGCAGCCTGCCCGCAATCCTGACGATGCACGGGTTAGCCCGATGGTTTCTTCTTATGATTGGTGGGAGCAGCCGCAGGTCAAGAACGTGAGCGCGGAAAAGACTTCGCACCCGTGCCAGATACCTGTTTCTAGCGTTGAGCGCGTCATGCGCCTTTGTGGCGTCAAGTCCCCGTGCGACCCCTTTTTGGGTTCTGGCACCTCTGGCGTCGCAGCGTTCAATCTTGGGTTGCCGTTTATCGGCATCGAAAAGAGCCCCACTTATTTCGACATTGCCTGCAAGCGCATCGAAGACGCGCAACGCCAAGGCTCGCTGTTCGGGGACGCCGCATGATTGCCTTCCACGTCCCCGGCCAACCCTGCGGCAAGCAGCGCGCCCGCGTGCTGAAGTCGGGCCGTAGCTACACGCCCGCAAAGACCGTCGCTTACGAGGCCCATGTCAGGGGCTCGGCGCGGTCGGCGGGGATGGTGCCTGAGAAGCCGCTGGAAGGCCCGCTGGCGCTGCATCTGGACATTGCCGTTACCATCCCGCGCTCGTGGTCGAAAGCGAAGCGTGAGCGGGCTCTGGCGGGCGTTCTGCTGCCCACGGGCAAGCCGGACATCGACAACATCGCCAAGGCGCTGGGTGACGCGCTCAACCGCGTCATGTGGTGCGACGACGCCCAAGTCGTGAGCCTGCAAGCGGGCAAGCGCTACAGCCTCTCGCCGGGCGTGTGGGTTCGCGTGGAGGTGGTATGAGGAAGCTGGATTATCTGTGGCCAGACCGTGCGCCGCAAGGTAACCGGCTGCGGCTGTTCTATGTGCAGGCCATTGCCGAGCGGCACGGGCTACCCGTCGAGGCCGTCATGGGCCGCTGTCGGCAGCGCGAATATGTCCTGGCGCGGCAAGAAGCCATGTGGGTGCTTCGCAACCGGCTTGGTGATAGCTTGCCCCGCATTGGCCGCCTGATGGGCCGCGACCATACGACGATCCTGCACGGCATCCGGGCGCATGAAGCGCGGGTGTCTGCGTGAGCATCGCGTTGATGGCCCGCGTTTGGGATTCATCCCTAGAGCCGACCGAGCGATTTGTGCTGCTGTGCCTCGCGGACGCGGCCAACGACGACGGGCGCTGCTGGCCTTCAGCCGCCACGATTGCGCGCAAAACCGGATTGAGCGAACGGGCGGTGCGCTACAGCCTGAAGGCGCTTGAAGACGCTGGGCACCTGACCCGGCAGGAACGCCCCGGCACGTCTACAATCTTCGTGGTTCACCCCTGCACCACGTGCACCCCTGCACCACGTGCACCCCTGCAAGAGGTGCACCCCACCCCTGCACCACGTGCACCCAAACCCAAAAGAACCATCAATTCTATTTCTTCTAAGCGCGAGCGCGCGAGGCGGTGCCCCGACGATTGGCACCCCGCGCCATTGCCTGCCGACCTGCAAGCCGAAGTCTCGCAAGCCGTGCCGGGCTGGGAGGCGCGCCAGCTTGCTTCGATGCGCGACTGGTCACGCAACAGCCCGAACGGGGCGAAGGTCGATTGGGATGCGACATGGCGGAACTGGCTGCGAAGGGAACTGAACAATGAGCGACGCTTGGCAAGACCTCGGGTATCAGGCCCCCGTTCCGAGGCGGGAGACCCCGGCGAGCTTGGCGGAATGGCAGCCGCCGTCGTTGCCCTCAGGGCTCAACGGCTTGCTGGAACGGGATAGCCAATCCTGGCCCTCTGGCATAACCCTGCGGCCCGCGCTTGCCGACGCGCTGCCCTACGCTGTGCAGCGTTACCGCGACGGGCTTGAGCCGCACCAACCGGAAACCTTCGAGCGCGCCATGCTTGAGCTTGCCGTTGTGTTCCCCAACAACCGCGCGGCTTCAACCGAGTTGCAAGCGCGGATGCGGGCCTATTCGGCGGCACTTGAAGACATCCCCGATGACTTGGTGCTGAAGGCTTGCCGCCTCGCTATCCGCCGCTGCGAGCATTTCCCCAAGCCCGCCGAGCTTCGCAAGCTGATTGAGGATGATTTGATCGAACGCCGCCGCAAGCTGCATCGGGCGATGCTGGCGGCCCGTCTGCCTCGCGCCCCCGACATCAACGGCGACATCAACCGGCAAGCCGAGGTTGCGGACTTGGTGGCGAAGACGGCTGCGGCCCGGAAGGTTGGCGAATGAAACGCCGCCGCCAGGCCACCGCCTTCCGCGAAGGCATCGAACCCACGCCCGAGCAGATTGCGCGCGGGGATTGGGAAACGACCGAGGCCCCGCGCATCGAGGGTCACGACCACGGCAATGTCCGCGTGAAGCGCCGCCGCTCGCCTATCCTGCGCTGGATTAACGACGGCTGGGTAAGCCCCGAGCAGGCCAAGGCGCTTGCCGAATATGACCAACTGCTAGCTCGCGCGAACTATGGGCGGGTGAAGTCGTGCCTGAACGTGCAGGAGGGCGGCAGGGCTGGCCACTGGACGCTTTCAGCGCCAGACCGCACCATGGAGGCCCGCAGCGAGGTTATGGCGCTCCAAGCGCGTCTGTATCGCCTCAGCGGCGATTTGTGGGGCGGGGTGCGTCCGGTGTTGTGGCTGGTCGATGAGTTGACCGTGACCGACCCGGTGAAAGTGCGGGCAGAGCATAAGCGGGCGTGGCTGCCGAAGCTGGCGGATGAGTTGCGAGATTATTTTCGTTAGGGGGCTTGCGTCCGTCTGGATTCTGCCGTAATCTGTCACCATCCCAATGGTGCGCCTGCTAGAGTTACACTCGCGGCGCGCCGGTCACAGTTCCACAACTTGCCCGCCACCCGACACACCTGAGCGGCGCTTGAGCCATGCGGGGCTCGGCGGGCAAACCCCTTACTGACGGAGTGCCGCTATGGCTGACAACGCGACTGGTGTTGGCGCTGCCAGCACGAGCTACACCTTTGCGACCGACGAGATTGCGGGCGCTCACTATCAGCGCGTCAAGGTGACTTGGGGCGTTGACGGCTCGGTTGCCGACGCGAGCGCGGCCAACCCGCTGCCGGTCGTGCAGACTGGCACGCACAATGTGACCGTGAACGCGGCCCTGCCTGCGGGCACGAACAACATCGGCGATGTCGATGTGCTGTCGCTTCCGGCGCTGGCGGCGGGCACGGCCTACGCGGGCCAGGTTGGCGTCGAACACTCCACCTCGGCCATCCGCGACGGCTCGACCTCGCTGACCCCCAAGTTCGCCGCCATCAGCGCGGCCTCGTCGGGCGACAACACTGTTGTTGCGCTCGTCTCGGGCAAGAAAATCCGCGTCCTCTCGTATGTGCTTGTCGCGGACGGCGCGGTGACGGCCAAGTTCCAGAGCGACGCAACCGACCTGACGGGCGCGATGAGCTTCGCGGCCAACGGCGGGGCTTCGGTGCCGTTCTGCCCGGTTGGGCACTTTGAGACGGCCTCGGGTGTGGCGCTGCAACTGAACCTCGGCGGCGCGGTGGGCGTGCGCGGCCATCTGACGTATGTTGAGGTCTAAGCCTTGAGCCTGCTTTTGCTGGGTGCTGGGGTTGGCTCCGTAGGGACGCCCCCGCCCGCATACATGATTGGCGGTTCGATTGCCGCTGATGGCTGGCAGATGACTGCGGCCTCGGCGCTGCCCACGGGGCCGGTGCTTGATAGTGCCGTTTTCGATGTGGTGCGCGCGGGCTTCAACAGCACGGGCGGCGCTACGACCTATACCGACCAGATGTATGTCACGAAGCGTATTCGTGAGCCTTACCCCAACCAGGCCAGTCTGACGGCGGACAAGGCCGCTTGTTCTGACTTCATTTACGAAGACGACGCCGTTATCGGCATGACCAACAACTCGACGCTGGTGAGCCCTAAGCCCATTGCCAAGTGGGTGATGCTTGACCGGGATGTTGTTGGCAACAGCATCACGCCCGAGATTGTCGCCTTTCACCGTGACGGCGTGGCCTATGTGGAGTTCCGCGCGACGGACGGCACGGACACGGTTTATGCCGGGACTTCGACCTCGGAGGTTTTGGGCGCGTCCTATGACCAGTTCGCGGTTGTTGGCTACAAGGCGACGCTTGACATCACGAGCCTAGCGGCGGGGCGTATCACGGTGCACGCAAAGGTGTGGCCGCGCATCGGGGTGACTGCCTCGGTTCTGGACAGCGCCGACAAGAGCGAGCGCCGGGAGTTTTCGGCCCGCTACTATCGCAAGGACACGACGCTGGCGGCGTCGCCCTATTATGTTTACGTCAACAACTCGACGGGCAACGACACCACGGGCGCGGTCTCCACGACTGCCGCGACCGCCGAGGCTTCGCCGGTTCTGACGATTGCGGGCGCGCTTCAGCGCATCAATGCGGTGGTTGGCGCGGTCGATGGTTGCATTATCCGCTTCATGGCGGGCACGCACACCCTGACAAGCCCGGCTGCCACGCGGACGCAAAACATTGCCGCTGTCACTGTGACCCGCGACCCCAACGCGGCGCGCTCGGCGGTCATCCTGCAATGGGGCACGGCCAGCTTCAACCCGCGTCTGTCGGGCTCGCTGAACGCCACGACCAATACTGGCTGCATCCGCTGGCAAGATGTCACGATGGACAGAACGGGCACCTCGAATATGCCCGGCGATAGCGGCAAGCGCATCGAGATTCAGGTCAAGGAGTGCGTCTGGGATAACAACTCCCACGGCGCATCCATGTTCAACCTCTCGGATGTGTGGTGGCACGGCACCGAGCATATTGCCCAAGACAGCACGGCCTCGCAGCCCACGGCCAACGGCGCTCACATGATTTGGCGCGGGTGCAGCGGCAACCTGAACAATGCCACCATCGACGCCTATTGCGTGGTTGGGTGCAGCTTCCAGAGCCCTGGCCGGGTCAACAACGGCGATATTCGCACCTTCGAGGGCAATGTCCGCGCGTTCAACCGCTTCAACGTCACGGGCACGGCGGGCACCTACTTCACCATTAACTTCAGCACGAACAACCTGACCGAGGGCGCGGCCTTCGTGCAGAACCTTATCGAGGTGACGAGCGCGACCGGGCAGACGATGGTTGCGATGTCGGCGGATAGCGCCAACTGCGACACCAAGCACATGATTGTTGCCCACAACACCGTGACCGGCTTCACGGCGGCGGGGCGTTCTAACCTGTTCTACAACGACACGGTTGCCGACCCGCGCACGCACACGCTGCACCGGGTGGTGGGCAATATCCATGTGCAGCTTAACACCAAGCACGATGTGTTCATGTCGGACGGCACGCGCGTCAATGGCTGGTCTTACCTCTACGCGGTTGGCTGTGAAGGCGAGTTCAGCCAGTTTGAGGACGCGGGCACCTTTGAGCAGGAATACGCGGGCAAGAACGCCGACATTGGCACTTCGAGCGTTACGCGCAACGACCCGCTGTTCACCAACTATCAGGGCACGATTGACGGGGTGACGGGTGGCGCTGGCGGTGGCACCTACACGCTCACGGGCGGCTCGCCTGCTGCTGGCATTGTGCCCAGGCGCTTTATCAGTCACGACATTGCGGGCACCGCGCGCCCGGCGACCAACGACGCTGCGGGGGCTTACGCGGCATGACGCCCGCTGAAGCCATCGCCGCCGCCCAACCGGGTGAGGTGCTGGCTTTCGCTGCTGATGAGCCTTTGGGCGCGGTCAAGCTCGGCACAAAGCAGACGGGCGTTACCGTCAAGGGCGGCATCGTTGACAGCCTGCTGGTGTATGGGGCCGGTCATCGCTTCGCAGGCGTGACCGTTCGCCAGCCTCTGCTGGGCAAGACGACAACCGCCGCCTGCGTTCGAGTGGTGGGGCGCGACATTGCATTTGAAGGGCTCGACGCGGAAGGCTCGCGTGACCCTGAAGGCTACCCGACTGGATACGGGCTGGTGCTCGATAGCCGGTGCGAGCGCATCAGCGTGACGGGCAGCAAGGTGACGGGCTTTTGGGCCTGCATGGTGCTTGGCGAGAACGCGGACACGCTCATTGACGATTGCGAGATGGGGCGCTCTAGGCGGTCTATCCTGCTGGGCGCGCCTGGGCATCGCTCGCGGCTCTCGCGGCTGAAGCTACATACGATAACGCCCAAGGATTACGGCGGCACGGGCGACCACGGCAACTTCATCGGCTTTTGGACGGCTGACCGGGACATTCACGACGTGGTGCTCGACACCATTACCTGCGAGCAGCGGGACGGTTGGCCGGTCATGGGTGTGTCCATGTATTGCAAGGGCAATCGCACGGGGTGGTGGGAAAACCCCACGCTTCGCAACATCGCCATCACGAGCCAGCACACGCAAGGCATCACGCTGTCGCAATCGCGGGGTGCGGTGCTGGACAAGCTGGCAAGCTGGGCAACGCGCGACCCGAGGGGGCTGCCCAAGCCGCCGCGTGAACAGATAGCGCCGTGCATCTTTCTGACGGGGGCCGAGCGCCCGATGCTTACCGACGTGTGGATGCAGGTTGTGGCGAAGGATTGAGCGATGCTGTTCTTCTTCGGGTTCTTTGGTGAGGGCGAGGCAATCGCCGCCACCAATGCGCCCGATGTAACCCGGAGCGTCCTTGCCCAGACTTGGCGGGTGCTGCGCTCTGACCTGCCCGACAAGCTGGAAGGCGAAACGGTGCGGGTTGCCTATGACCTGACTGCGGCACTTGGTGGCACGCGGACGGTCGATAGCGTTACGTGGAGCGCAACAGGCACGGGCCTCGCGCTGACAGATAGCGCAGTCACCAACAGCGGCACGCGCGTCGAGGTCACGCTGTCCGGCGGAACATGGGGCAACACGCACCAACTGAAGGCCACCTGCACGCTGTCCAACGGCGGCGTCGTGGAGCCTTGGGCAACCATCCGCGTAAAGCGGGCGGGGGATTAAATGCGGCAAACAAGCGGAAATATAAAAACCGAAATGCGGGCGACGGGTGAGCTGATACCGTTTGCGCGCAACAGCCGCACGCACAGCGATGAGCAAGTGGCGCAGATTGCCGCCAGCATCCGCGAGTTCGGATGGACTAACCCCATCCTTATCGATGGCGATAATGGCATCATCGCGGGGCACGGCAGACTCGCGGCGGCCCGGAAGTTGGGGCTCAACGATGTGCCGGTCATTGTGCTTGACCACCTGACGGACGCACAGAAGCGCGCCCTCGTTATCGCGGACAATAAGCTGGCCCTTAATGCGGGCTGGGATAACGACCTGCTGTCCAGTGAGATTGAGGGCCTTGGCGAAGACGGCTTCGACCTGTCGCTGCTCGGCTTTAACGAGGCTGAGCTTGAAGCGCTGCTGGCCAAAAAGACGGAAGGGCTGACCGACCCCGACGATGTGCCGGAAGTTCCCGCAGAGCCGGTGAGTGTGCTGGGAGACGTTTGGCTGCTCGGCAAGCACCGCATCGTTTGCGGCGACTGCACGGACGCGGACGTGGTGGCCAAGGCGCTGAACGGTGTGGTGCCGCACCTGATGGTGACCGACCCGCCCTATGGGGTGGAGTATGATGCGACTTGGCGAGATGATCGAGCCGGAAAGACCGGAAACACGGGAACGGCCAAGGGCAGGGTTTTGAACGACGACGTTGCGGATTGGCGCGAGGCTTGGGCGTTGTTTCCCGGCGACGTTGCATATGTCTGGCACGCAGGTCTGCGTGCCAGAGAGGTTGTTGAAAGTTTGGAGGCGTGTGGGTTTGCCATGCGCGCTCAAATCATTTGGGCAAAAAGCCAACTGGCTATGAGCCGAGGGCACTACCATTTTCAGCACGAGCCTTGTTGGTATGCGGTGCGGAAGGCCGCAACGGGCCATTGGAACGGTGACCGTAAGCAATCAACGCTTTGGCAAATTGATAAGCCCCAAAAATCCGAGACCGGCCACAGCACCCAGAAGCCTGTCGAGTGCATGAAGCGCCCGATCGAGAACAACAGCAGCCATGGGCAGGCGGTCTACGAGCCGTTCAGTGGCAGTGGCACGACCATCATTGCGGGCGAAATGACCGGGCGCATCATTCACGCCATCGAACTTAACCCGGCTTATGTCGATGTCGCGGTCAAGAGGTGGCAGGACTTTACCGGCGAAACTGCAATCCATGAGGCTTCTGGCGCGACGTTTGCCGAGGTTGCCGCTAACCCGCGCGAAACCGCCAAGGATGCCGCGTGATGGGCGCGCGTGGGCCGAAGCCTTGGGAGCCGAGCGCCGAAGAGATCGCCAAGATCAGGCTCTACGCCGGGCTGGGTTCGACGCAGGAGCAGATTGCCACGATGCTGGGCAAGTCCGTGGACACCCTCACTCGCAACGAGGCTGCCCGCAAGGCCCTAAGTGAAGGCAAGGCGGAGACGCTGGCCAAGGTTGCGGGCGCATTGGTTCGCAAGGCGCTGAACGGGGACACCGCTTCAGCTATTTTCTATCTCAAGACGCAGGGCGGCTGGAAAGAGACCAGCGTTCAGGAGACGACGGGCGCGAATGGCGGCCCGGTGCGCACATCCATCGAGTGGAATGTTGTCAGCGCTCCGCGTCAAGACGGCTGACGTCTTTGAGCCTTTGCTGGCCCCTTCGCGCTATAAGGGCGCATGGGGCGGGCGTGGCTCGGGCAAGTCGTGGTTCTTTGCGACAATGGCGGTTATGCGGGCCTATTCGCATCCCGGCACGCGCGGCCTCATGGTGCGGGAGGTGCAGAAGAGCCTGCAACAGTCCGCCAAGCAGCTTATCGAAGACACGATAGCCCGCTATGAGTTGGGCGGCAGCTTCAACATCCTGAAAGACCGCATCGAGACGCCGGGCGGAGGCCTGTTCGCCTTCATCGGGATGCAGGATCACACGGCGGACAGCGCCAAGAGCTTCGAGGGCTTTGACTTCGCATGGGTGGAGGAGGCGCAGGGCCTTAGCAAACGGTCGCTCACGCTGTTGCGCCCTACCATCCGCAAGCCGGGCTCTGAATTGTGGTTCGGTTGGAACCCGCGCAGTGAGACTGACCCGGTAGACCAGTTGCTTCGCAGCCTGACGCCGCCGACCGATAGCATGGTGGTGCGGGCAAACTGGAGCGATAACCCTTGGTTCCCACCGGAACTAGACCGTGAGCGGTTAGACGACCTTGCGGCCCGGCCAGAGCTTTACGGGCACATATGGGAAGGCGAATACGAGGCCATAACCGAGGGTGCATATTTTGCCCGCGAATTGCAGCAGGCCCGTGCGGATGGCCGCATTGGCCCCGTCGAGGTTGACGCGCTGCTGCCGGTAAAAGCCTATTGGGACTTGGGCATCAGTGACACCACTGCGATCTGGGTGGTGCAGACCAAGGCAAGCGAGATTGTGTTTGCCGACTATATCCAGGGTTCGGGGCAGCCGCTGGGCTTTTACCTCAACGAACTAAGGCGGCGGGGCTGGGAGCGTGCCGAGTGCGTGCTGCCTCACGACGGCGCGCATCGCAATGTGGTGACCGGCCTTCGCTTTGAAGACCATGTGAGAGACGGCGGCTTCGCGGTTCGCACCATTCCCAACATGGGCAAGGGCGCGGCCATCCGGCGCATCGAGGCGGCGCGGCGTTGGTTCGGGCGGATGCGCTTTGACGAGGGGCGCTGTGGCGCTGGGCTGTCCGCTTTGGGCAGCTATCACGAGCGCCGCGATGAAAAGCGGCAATATGGCCTCGGGCCTGAACATGACTGGGCCAGCCACGCGGCGGATGCGTTCGGGCTGGCGGCTATCGACTATACCGAGCCCTCGACCGGGCCTGTCATTGATTGGGTGGCCTCTGCCCCCTCAGCAAACTGGATGGCGGCATGAAGCGTAAGGCCGATGACGAGATCCTGAAGGAGGCGCGCGAGCGTTTCGACCTCGGTTATGAGGCCGACCGCGACAACCGTATGGCCGACTTGGAAGACCGGGCTTTTGCTGCTGGGGAGCAATACCCGTCTGACGTGCTTGAGGCCCGCAAGGGGCGGCCTTGTGAGGTGTTCAACCGCCTGCCGCAGTTCATCAAGCAGGTCACGGGCGAGATGCGCCAGAACAAGCCCGCCATCCGCGTGCTGCCCGTCGACGACGTGACCGACCCTGAGCTTGCCAAGGTTTACGCGGCTATCATCCGGCATATCGAAAGCCGGAGCGACGGGCACCGCGTCTACACCCGCGCGGGCGAGCACGCGGTCACGGGCGGTATCGGGTGGTTCCGTCTGACGGCGGACTATGCCGACGAGGGCAGCTTCGACCAGGAACTGAAGGTCGAGCTTGTCAACAACCCGTTGTCGGTTGTGGATGACCCCGACGCGCGCGGGCTGTTGCGCGAGGATGCTGCGTGGCGCTTTGTCACTGAGATGCTGACGGAGGAGGTATTCAAGAGCCGCTATCCGAAGGCGGCGGTGCAGGACTTCGAAGGCTCGCGCGACGACAACACGCTATCGCACTGGCGCACGGCCAAGCAGGTTCGGATTGCCGAATACTGGCGGCGCGTGCCCATCAAGAAGATGCTGGCGAAAGTGACCGGCGGCGCGGTGCACGACATGACGGGCGTTGAGGGCGTGGTGCCGGGCGCGGTTGTCGACCTTGGCGACGGCAAGCCCGTCGAGGTTGTGGCGATGCGCGAGACGGCGGCTTGGCGCGTCGAGTGGTTCCTGATGACCGGACAGGAGATTTTGGAGCGTGGCGAATGGAAGGGCTCGCTTATCCCGATTATCCCCGTGGTGGGGGAAGAGGTGGTTGTCGGCGAGCGAGTGGTTCGGCACGGCATTGTGCGCCACGCAAAAGGCCCGCAGCGCAGCTACAACTATTTCCGCAACGCCTCGGCTGAATATGCGGCGGTGCAGCCCAAGGTGCCGTTCATGGCGACCGCAAAGCAGGTAGGCCCTTACAGGGCCATGTGGGACAAGCTGAACACCAGCAATATGCCCTATCTGCTTTACGACATTGACCCCGCCGCGCCGTCTTCGCGGCCCGAGCGCGCTATGCCGCCTGCCGGGGCAACGAGCTTCCACCAGGAGGCGCAGATTGCCGACGCCGACATGAAGGCGGTCACGGGTATTTACGACGCCTCGCTGGGGCAGAAGAGCAACGAGACCAGCGGCGTTGCCATCCGGGCGCGGGAGGCGCAGGGCGATACGGTTACATTCGTCTATCTCGACAACCTGACGGCGGCCATCAAGCTGGCGGGGCGGATGCTGGTTGAGTTGATCCCGCACTATTACGACGGCGAGCGCGTTATCCGCCTGCTTGGCGAGGATGACAGCGTTCAGGGTTATGTGGCGGTCAACCGGATGCTGCCTGACGGGCGGGTGTTCAACGACCTTGCGGCGGGCAAGTATGACGTTGAGGTGACGACCGGCCCGGCGTTTGCGACCAAGCGGCAGGAAGCGGCTGACAGGCTGCTGGGGCTTGTGCAAGCGGTGCCTGGCGTGGCGCAGGTGGCGGGCGACATCATCGCCAAGTCGCTAGATATTCCTTACGGCGAGGACATTTCGGAGCGGCTGGCGCGCATGATGCCGCCGGGCCTTGACCCCAAGATGGACGCCAAGCGGGCCGAAGAACAGCAGCAGAACCCCGGCGCGGCGCAGGCCATGCAGGCGCAACAGCAGCAGGCGGCGATGCTTGAGCAGGCGGCGATGCTGGAACTTGCCACCAAGGAAGCGCAGGCCCGCAAGGCGACGGCGGACGCGGTGAAAGCTGAGGCTGAGGCGCAGGCGGCGATGCAGGGGCAGGGGCAGCCCCAAGTTGACCCGGCGACGGCGGCGCTGTCCGAGGCGGTGAAGGCTGAACAGCAGATTGAAGCTGACATGGCTCGCGCCGAGATGCAGGCCCGCGTGCAGCTTGAGATTGCCCGCGTGAAGGCGGAAGCCGACATCCTGATTGCCCGTGAGCAAGCGCAGGTGCAGGCTTTCGTGGCCGAGCGCGGCGCGGGCGAGAGCGAGCCGAAACAGCCGGAAGGGCCAAGCCCCGAGGTGGTGGCGATGCAGACCCGGCTAGAGGCGCTGCAAGGCATGATGGCCGAGATGACGCGGCCCAAGCGCAAGCGGATTGTAACCGACGCGATGGGCAACATCGAAGCGATTGAAGAGGAATAGGAATGTCGAAGGGCAACACCACAGAGGCGGACTTTATCGCCTACACCTTCAACGCGACCGCCATTTCGTGGAATGCGAGCGCCATCCTCTATGTGTCGCTGCATACCGCAGACCCCGGCGAGGCTGGTGTGCAGACGACCAATGAAGCCGATTATACGGGTTACGCGCGGGTGGCGGTGACGCGGAACGGCGCGGGCTGGACGGTCAGCACGAACACCGCGAGCAATGCGGCTGAGGTGACTTTCCCCGAGTGCACGGGCGGCGCTAACACCATCACCCATGTTGCTATCGGCTTGGCATCGTCGGGTGGTTCGCAAATCCTCTACAAGGGCGCGCTGACGGCTTCGCTTGAGGTGTCGAACCTTATCACGCCGCGCTTTCCCATTGGCACCCTGACGGTGAGCGAGGACTGATATGGCCCGCACCTTCACGCAAGTTCCGCCCGACAGCACGGGCGACAAGCTGGCAATGCGTTCGTGGGTTGACGGCGCAGACACCAAGCACTCGCAAGGCGTCTATTTCGACGGGCTGCCGACCTATCGGGCGGTGAGCGCGAACCAGACCCCGGCGAACAGCAAATATCACATCTACCTGTTCAACAATTCGGGCAGCGCGCAAAGCCTGATCATCCTGCGGCTGTTCTATGTGAACCTCGCCGTTTCGGGCATCACGGGGGTGGTGAACCAGTTCGATATTCGTCTGTCGGCTTCCACGACCCCCACGGGTGGCGCGGCCATTACGCCGCTGACGATGAACAGCGCCGACCCCGCGCTTGCCAATGTGACGGCTTACGGCGGCGCGACGGGCGGCATCGTGGATGGCAGCGTGGTGCAATCGTTTGTCATTTCGAGCGAGGAACAGACGGCGGCTGTGGGCAACTTCGACCGCTTCACGCACAGCTTTCCATTTCTTGAGCCGGACCGCACCAGCTTTGGCCGCCCGAAGATCCTACGCCCCGGCGAAGGGCTGGGCGTGAAGCAGAACGGCGCGGGCACGGTGGGCACCTTCCAGTGGATCATCGACTTCGCAGTCGAAGCCGACTGATGCCGCTGGCTTCGCTGTTCAGCCTGCAATGGTATGGGCCAGCGGCGGCGGCGGGCGTGCTGCTGGGGGCGGGGACGCAGACGGCGGACATCAAGGCTTTTGGCGAGCCTGCGGGCGCGCTGGCGGGCGTTGGCGCGGTGCCCAATGCGGACGCTACAAGGCTGGTGAACGCCCCGGCGGCGCTGCTGGGTGTGGGCGATGTTGATGCAGGCCCCATGCGGGCACGGGCGCGGATTGCGGCCCCCATCCGCGTAGGCGAGTTCACGCAGGACGATGTTTCGGGCGGGGTGCTTAACGCGGTGGTTGAGGGCGACCTGACCTTGGCGGCGGCATTGCGGCTGTTGTTGGCGCAAGCGGCGGGCGATGCAAGCGGGCTGGATGGCTCGGGCACCTATCGCTTCAAGGCGCTGGATGGCACGACCGACCGGATTGCGGGCACGATTGCCAGCGGCGCGCGGACGGTCACGACACGCAACGGAGACTAGGGCATGACCTGGCGCGGCCAATGGGACGGCGGCTGGGATGGGGCTTGGGAAGGCGGCGAGAGCGCGGCCCCCGGCGCGATGGCGGCAACGCTTGCGGGGTCGGCAACGGTCAACGCCACGCTGGCCTTCACGGCGGCGGAACAGCGGCGCGGCGGCCCGGCACTTGGGCGGCGCAGGACGAAAGAGGAAGAGCGCGAGGCTCGGCGCGAGCGTGACCGGCTCATTCTGGCGCAATGGGCGCAGGCAGAACGCGCGGCACGGCAAGCGGATGTCGATGCGGCCCGCAATGCCGAGCAAGCGGCGGCGGTTGAACAGCAGAAGGCCCCAGAAGCCGCACAAAAAGCCGTGGAGCGCGAGACGGCGCAAGCGGCAGTGCGGAAGCTGGAGGCGGCGGAACGCGCCCAGCGGGCAGATATGGCCCGCCTAGAGGCATTGGAAGCGCAGGCGGCGCAGGTTGCCGCTGCGGAACAGGAACGACGGCGCATTATCGAGCGCAACAAGCGAATATTGCTGCTGGCTGCATAGCGGCGGCGTATCCCTACCGGCGGGGTTCACCGGGTCAAATCGCCTTCGGGCGCTCAAGGACAACCCCTAGATGGATATCGAGACGGACGGGCAAGCGCCCGAGCCGGTGCCCAATGCTGTTGAAGCGACGGACGCCCCGGCCCCGACCGCAACCGAAGAAGCCGCCCCGGTCACGGCTGAAACTGACGACATCGGCGATGAGGCCGCCGCGCACGCTGAGGAGCGGAAACCCGCCAAGGGCGTGCAGAAGCGTCTTGATGAACTGACCCGGCAACGACACGAGGCCGAGCGCCGCGCCGCTGCTTTGGAGGCACAGCTTACGGAGGTCATCTCCCGGCTGCCAAGGCCCGACGCACCAGCGCCAGCCCCGGAGAAGCCGCTCACACTGGAAGCCTACGACTACGACGAAGCCGCGCTCTTTACCGCGATGACACAGCGGGCGGTGCAGGAGGCCCACAAGGCCGCCGAGACCGCACTAGAGCGCCGCGAACGGGAAGCGATAGAACGGGCAGCCGCCCAATCCGTCGAACAACGCTTTGATGAAGCCCGCGCCAAATATGCGGACTTTGACGAGGTGGTGTTCAACCCGTCCGTCCCCATCACCCCCGATATGGCGCAGGTCATCAAGAGCCTGCCCGATGGGGCTGATGTTGCTTACCAGTTGGGCCGCAACCCCTCCGAGGCGGCGCGCATCGCTTCGCTCCCTCCCGTGCTTCAGGCCGTGGAAATTGGCCGTCTTTCCGCCCCCCGTGGGCAGGCGGCCCCCGCAACGAAACCCAATCCTCCCGCGCCACCCAAGACGGTCGGCGGTGCAAATGCCGGTGCAGCCCAAAAGAGTTACGCCGACATGAATATGGCCGAATACGCCAAGGCGCGCGGTTACGCCTGAAAGGCACCTGAGAAATGGCGAACACCCATCTGACGACGGACATCATCGCTAAGGAAGCGGTGGCGATCCTCGAAAACAACCTCGTGATGGCCAAGCAGGTCTATCGCGGCCATGAGAGCGAATACACCAACAGCGTCAACGGCTATACCGTTGGCGACACGGTGAGCATCCGCAAGCCTGCCGACTTCACCGTCCGCGACGGGGCGACCGCCTCGGTTCAGGACGTGGTGGAAGGCAAGACCAGCATCGCCGTGGACAAGATGAAGGGCGTTGACGTTGCCTTCACCTCCACCGAACTGACCCTTGACATCAAGGATCTTTCGGAACGGGTCATCAAGCCCGCGATGGTGCAGCTTTGCACCCAGGTCGACCGTGACCTGATGGCGCTCTACAAGGACGTGCCGAACTGGGCGGGCACCCCCGGCCAGACCATCAACTCCTTCTCCGACTTCGCCAAGGGGCCTGAGCGCCTTGACGAGCTTGCCGTGCCGTCCGCCATGCGGTCGTCTGTGCTTTCGCCCAGCGACTTCTGGGGGCAACTCGGTTCGCAGACCAACCTCTACATCGAGGGTGCTGCCAACAGTGCCTATCGTGAAGCGGCTCTCGGTCGGCTTGCGGGCGTTGACACCTTCATGTCGCAGACTGTCCCCACCCACACGGTCGGCGTTGCCACTGGCACCCCGCTCGTGAACGGTGCGTCGCAGAACGTCACTTATGACGCGGTGAAGGACACCGGCACGCAGTCGCTGGTGACGGACGGTTGGACGAACTCCATCACCGGCATCGTCAAGAAGGGCGACGTGTTCACCATCGCGGGCGTGTTCGCGGTGAACCCGGTCACCAAGGAGACGCTGCCGTTCCTGCGGCAGTTTGTCGTGACGGCGGACGCCAACTCGGGCGCTTCGACCGGCCCGGCAACCCTGACCATCTCGCCGCCCATCATCACCTCGGGCGCGTTCCAGACGGTTTCGGCGGCTCCGGCTGACAACGCGGCCATCACCGTGGTCGGCACCGGCTCAACCGGCTATCGTCAGAACATGGTGTTCCACAAGAACGCTTTTGCGCTGGCGATGGTTCCGCTCGTGCTGCCGCCGGGCGCGGTGAACCCTTCGCGTCAGTCCTACAAGGGCGTGAGCGTCCGCGTGGTGCCCTATTACACGGGCGGCACTGACACCTCGGCTTATCGCTTCGACATCCTGTATGGCGTGAAGGCGGTTGATCCGCGCCTCGCCGTCCGCCTGTCGGGCACGGCCTAAGACTATCGGGGCGGGGGTTTCGGCCTCCGCCCCACTCTTTTGCAGGGGCGAACGATGGCAACAGCGCGCGATTTTGTGACGCGGGCGCTTCGCCTGTTGCGTGTGATTGGCGCGGGTGACGCGCCGACCGCCGACGAGGCGACGGACGCGCTTGCAACCTTCAACGAGATGCTGGCGGCATGGCAGATTGACGGCCTAGACCTTGGCCTCCCCGTGCTTGCCTTGGGCGACGAGGTGCTTGTGCCCGCGCCCTATGAAATGGCCCTCCGCTACAATCTGGCGGTCAAGCTGGCCTCTGAGTTTGGCGCTGGCCTGACGCCCGAGATTGTCGGCGTGGCGGAAGCGCAGGAGCGCGTTATTCGCGCATGGCAGGCCGACGTGGATGAACTGACGGTTGACCCGATGCTTGTGCGTCGCGGCACCTATTACCGGGGCGGTGCGTTCTAGTGCCCGCCCTTGCTTATGCGGTCGGCGCATACAAGCGTGACGCTTCCGGCCTGCCCGAGTTGCGGGTGGTGAACATGTTTTCGGAGGCAAACCCGCTGGGCAGCCCGCAGCCGGTGCTGCTTGACCGGCCCGGCCTTGTGCAGGCAGCAACCTATGCCGGGACGCCCGTTCGCCTTGTGTGGCAGCGTGACGGCGTGCTCGGCAACAAGCTGCTGGTCGTGGTTGGCCGTGATGTGCGGCTCGACGGCGTGAAGATTGGCACCGTGAGCGGCGGCGGCGTGTGCCGTTGCGCGGCGGGCGTGGGCGAGGCGCTGCTGCTTTCGGGTGGCGAGCTTTACCGCGTGACCGAGACCAGCGTGGTGGCGGTTGCGTTCCCCGATGGCGCGGCGGTGGCTGACCTGGACTTCCTGCGCGGGCGCTTTGTGTTTGTGCGGGCGGATACCGGGCAATTTTATTGGAGCGACATTCTCGACGGCGACACCATTGACGGGCTGTCGTTTGCCACGGCGGAAAGCCAAGCCGACCCGCTGACTGCTATTCGCGCAGTGGGTGATGAACTGTGGGCTTTCGGGACAGAGACGGTCGAGCCCTACACCGTGAGCGGGGACGCTGACCTGCCGTATGTGCCGATTGGCGGGCGAGTGTTCCCCAAGGGCTGCGCGGCGGCTGATACGGTGGCGCTGCTGGATAACGCGCTCTTTTGGGTTTCGCCTGACCGCTTCGTGTATCGCGGCGGTGCGGCGGTGCCTGAGCGCATTTCGACGCACGGCATTGAAGAGCGGATTGCGGGCGTGTCGGCGGCGGCGCTGTCGGCTTGGGCCTTCACCTGGCGCGGTCACAGCTTCTATGTGCTGCGCGCCGAGACGGTCGGCACCTATGTTTTCGACGTGGCAACCGGCCAATGGGCTGAGTGGAAAAGCTACGCGCAACCGACTTGGGATGCGTGGGCGGGCCTGAATGTTGACGGCGTGGTTTATGCGGGCAGCGCGGTTGACGGCACTGTCTGGACACTGAGCGATGACGCCAGCGATGACGAGGGCGAGGCCATTGAACGGTTGTTCACGGCGCTGTTGCCGGTGCAGTCTGGCGTGGCGGTGGTTGACAGCCTGGAGGCGTCGATTTTGGCGGGCCGGGCACCGCTGGGCGTTGCGCCGATGATTGAAGCGCGCATGAGCCGCGACGGCGGGTTTGCGTGGGGGCCTTGGCGGGCCGTGAGCGCGGGCCGGGTTGGCGAATATCGGGTGCGCCCCGTGTGGCGGCGCTGGGGGCAGGCAGACGCGCCCGGCATGGCGTTTGAGTTCCGCATGACGGACGGCGCGCCGTTGCGAGTGTCTGCGGTTCTGGTGAATGAAGCGGAACGGGGGCGGTCACGATGAGCGAATTGCGTGCTCGCCGTGAGACGCCGGTTAGCTGGCTTCAGCAGAAGACCGCAAACGCGCTGCTAGGGCTGGGCTTCCCGAATTACAGCGCGCAGAAGGTCGGGCACAAAATCAGCAACGCGCTGGCGATGTTGACGCCGCTTGGGGTGGCGGAAGACGTGACCTTGCAAAGCCGGGCCAATGTTGAAGCGGCTCGCCGTGGTGAACGCCCCAGTATGACGGGGAACGCACTCGCGGCGCTGGGGGCTGCTGCTGGCGCGGTGCCTGGCGTCCGCGCCGCTGGCAAGGCCGCAAGTGAGGGTGTGGAGCGCGCAGGCAAGGGCATCATCGCCTACCACGGCAGCCCTCACAAGTTCGACCGCTTTGACATGAGCAAGATCGGGACGGGCGAGGGCGCGCAGGCTTACGGGCATGGGCTGTATTTTGCTGAGAATGAGGGCGTGGCTCGGTCTTATCGGGACACCTTAACTTCGACGCGGCTGCCAAAAGACGGGCAGGAATTTGTTGCCCAGAATCCAGCAGACGCCCTCTGGCTTGGTGAGCAAATTTCAGATGCCGCAGCGCTGGCGGGGCAGGCTGTTGATAGGCCGGAAGCAATGTATCAGGTAATAAACAGGCTTGCGGGCCTGGACGTTGCATCAAGCCATCCCGCGCACGACCGAGCAAAAGCGGCGCTTGACCTTATTGATGCACAAATACCTGCGGAAGTGCGCGAGTTTGTCAAAAGCAGGTTTTCGCCCAACCCCGGCCACCTCTACCAAGTCCGCATCGACGCCGACCCCGCCGACTTTCTGGATTGGGACGCGCCGCTGAGTGGGCAGAGCGAGCGGGTGCGGGAGGCGTATATCCGCACTGCCGAGAAGCTAAACCCGCGCACCGCCAAAATGCTTGTTGACGCCGACATTACCGGCCCTTCGTTGGCGCGGACGCTTGACGGTTTCCCGGTGCCGAAAGACAGCCAATTTGCGGGACTGGGGCCAATGCGGACGCCCGCCATGTTGAACGAGCAAGGCATCCCCGGCATCAAATACCTCGACGCGGGCAGCCGTGGCGCGGGCGATGGCAGCCGCAACTATGTCGTCTTCGACGACAAGCTCGTTACCATCCTGAAGCGTTACGGGTGGGTGCCGGGCACGGCCATCCCGGCGGCGGCAGCGGCGGACTATGAGCGCGAAACTGGGCAGCCGGTGCAGACGAGGCCGGTGGCGTGACCCTCATTATCCCGCGCCTATCGCCTGCCGAGTGCGCCAACCCCACGCTGCTGGCGCGGCGCTTGAACGAGATATTCCCCAGCATCGTAGCGGCCTTCAACGGCCAACAGGCGGCGCTAGAGGCGGCGGGCTTGGCACAGACGGCAGCCGACAACGCGCAGACGGCGGCGGACAATGCGGACGCGGCGGCGGCGGCGGCACAAGGCGCGGCGGATGCAACGGCGGAAGCCACGGCACTCGCCAACAGCACGGTGACGGGCCTGACGCTCACGGCGACGGACGCGGGCTCGGATGCGACTATAACAATCAGTGCTCACACGCGGGTCTATGGCGACGGCACCACGGCGGCGATTAGCGGCGGGGCGTTGACGGCGCGGGCCTATTCGACCGACTATTGGGTGTTCTACGACGCGCCCAAGGGCACGACCGGCACCGTGACCTATCAGACTGCAACCACGGTGCAGGGCAACGCGACCGGCGCGGCCAATCGGCATTTTGTCGGCGCGGTCACGACCCCGGCGGCCCTCGGCGGCCCTATCGACGGAATTGGCGTTATTCCCCCAGGCGGAGTTTACCCCTGATGCTAGCGAATATCCTTTCGGGCGTTGCCCAAATCGGCGGCTCGGTGGCGGGCTCTATGATGACGGGCGGGGCCATCAGCGCGGCTAACAACACGCAGGCGCGGGGCTATGACGCGGCCAATCAGCAGGCCCGCAACGCCCTAGGCGCGCAGACGGGGGTGCTCAACCCCTACGCCCAGCGGGGCAACGCGGCGGGTGACAGCATCAACGCGCTGTTGGGCCTCGGCGGTGCGACCTACGCCACGCCGGAAAGCCAAGCGGCGCAGGGGCAGGCGGACGACGCTTGGGCGGCAAACGCCATCGCCACCATTCGCGGGCAGGTGCAGAAGGGCGAGGCCCGGCGCACGCGGAAGGCCCTTGAGGCGACGGCGGGGCAATCCCCGAGCCAGCAGCTTGCCGCCATGCGCGCGGTGCTGGGCTCGCGCGGCGTGGGCATCCTGAACAGCCTTGAGGCGTCGCGGCCCCTTCCCGGCACGCAACAGGCCGGTGGTGCGCCCGCTGGCCCTGCCAACCCGCAATCGCAGCAGGATGCGTTCCAGCGGTTCCGCGAGGGCACCGGCTACCAGTTCAACATGAATGAGGGCCTGAACGCGGTGGCGCAACGCTTCGCGGGCTCGGGCGCGTATCAGTCCGGCGCGGCCATGAAGGCGCTACAGCGGCAAGCAACGGGCATCGCGGATAACACCTTCGGCAGCTACCTGAACGCGCTTCAGGGCCAGCAGCAGACGGGCTTGCAGGGCGCGGGGCTCATGTCGGGCGCATATGGGGCTTTTGCCGACCGTTTCGGTGCGAACACCACGCAGCAGGCCAACAACAGCGCCAACGCGGCGGTCGCCCAAGGCGCTCAGAAGGCGGGCGCGCTTGGCAGCATTGCGCAGGCGCTGGGCTCGATGGCGAGCAGCTACGGCGGCGCAGGCGGCGGCGGGTTCAACTTCGGGCAGGCGATGGGCGGGGCAAACTCGCTCGGCAGCCCGCGCATCCCGAACGCGCCGATTGCGCTTCCCTCCGGCACTTGGGGGTAACTGATGGCCGTCAACTATGCACCGCTTTTGAACGCGCCCGACATCGGGCAGCAGTTCGCGCTAGGCCAGCAGCAGGGGCGCGAGCTTCGGCTTCAGGGCCAGCGTGACAACGCGCTTCAGGCGTTGAGCACCAACCCCAACGACGAGGGCGCAATCAACGCGCTGATGGCGGTCGACCCCCGCACCGCGCTGCAATACAGCCAAGTGAACGAAGCGCGGGCCGCGCGGGAGGCTGAGGTGCAGCGCCGCCAAGCCTTCCAAGGCGCATACAACCCCGACACGGGCCAAATCGACCCGGCGCGGGTGCGGCAAGCCTATGCGCAGACCGGCGACATTGAAGGCGCGATGAAGTTCGACGCCAACCAGGCTGCCGCGCAAAAGTCTCAACTGGAAACGGTGCTAAAGCAGGTCGAGATTGCGAGCCAGTTGCTCGGCAGCGCCACCGACCAAGCGAGCTACACGGCGGCCCTTCAGCGCGCTGCTGCCCTTGGTATCGACGTATCGCAAGAGCCTCAACAGTATGACCCGGCCTATGTGCAGCAACAGCTTACGATGGGCCTGAGTGCCAAGGAGAAGCTGGAACAGCAATGGAAGGGGCTCAGCTTCGAGCTTGAGCGCGCCAAGTTTGGCAACCAAGTCACCCAGCAGAATATCGACAACCAGTTTCAGGCTGGGCAGCTTGGGGTGGCGCAGGCAAACCTCGGGCTGCGCGGCGCTGAGTTTGAACTGTCGCAAATCCGTGCGCTCAATGAGGCGGGTGGCGCGCTTCCGGCCCGCGAACTTCGCAAGGAAACAGTTGGGCTCCGCAAAGAGTTTGAGAACCGTCAAGAAGTCAAGGACTTCAAGGCGACCATTCCGATCTACGCGGCGGCGCTGAAAGCCCCGAATACCCCGCAAGGCGACCTTCAGATTATCTACGCGGTCGGCAAAATTCTTGACCCCGGCAGCGTGGTGCGCGAGGGCGAACTTGCGCTTACCGCTAATGCAACTCCGCTTGTGCAAAAGCTAATCGGCCAAGCCAACAAACAGCTTGGAAGCGGCGGCACCCTGACCCCGGAAACGCGGCGCGGCCTGATGGAAATGCTCAAGTCCCGCGTTGGTGCTTACCGCCAAGGCTACGACGCGGCGCGGGCTCAATATATCGAGTATTCGCAGTCTTTGGGCGCGGCCCCGCGCGCTGTCGTGGGCGACCATGCCGTCAACGCTTATCGCGGCCCGCAGAAGCCGGGCGCAAAACAGGGCGGTGGCACCATCACCGTTGACATCAAGGGGAGGCCCGTCCGTTGATTAACGTGAAGCTCCCCGATGGCCGCACCATTTCCGTTGAAACGGACGATCCGAAGGCGGCTGCGGCTGCTGGGCGTCGCTTTCTCTATAACGAGCGCGTTGAGGCGCGGGCGGCGCAAAGCAAAAAGGTGCGCGGCACCTTCGGTGCCTTCAGCGACCGGGCAGCCGACCTTGTGGGCCTCAATGACGAAGTTGCGGGCGTTGCCGAGGTTATCGGCAATGTGGCGGAAGGCTTGTTTAAGGCAAGGCGCGGCGGCCCTGTTGGCAGCGGCCAGCCCATTGACATCGACATTCCCGGCTCGTTCCAGTTTGGCCGCGATGTTTACAAGGCGGAGCAGCGCAATCTTGAGCGCGACGCCCCACTGGCCGCCAAAGTGGCAACGGGCGTCAGCATTGCGACCGGTGTGGCGCTGCCCACAAAGGCACTCGCGGGCGCTAACAGCCTTGGACAGGTGGTGCGCCAAGGGGCAACCCAAGGGGCTGTCATGGGCGCACTGACGGGCGGCGCAACGGCTGAAGGTGGGTTGGGTCAGAGGGCGTTGGGCGCTGGGGCTGGTGCCTTAGCGGGCGGCGCGCTGGGGGCCGCTATCCCCGTTGGTGCTCGCGGCCTCGGCGCAACTTATCGCGGTGTGGCTGGGATGATGGGCAAGGGGGCCAATGCCGCCGCTCCCAAAATCCTCGCCGACGCCATGCGCGCGGACGGCATTTCACCCGCACAAGCCGGTGCCATGATTGACGCCGGACAAGCTAACGGCGTTCCTCTGGCGCTGATGGACGTGGGCGACAATCTGCGTGGCACCGCCGCCAGCGTGGGGCGCAAGCCCGGCCCGTCGCAAACCATCATCCGCGACGCCGCCATTGCCCGGCAGGAGGGGCAGACAGACCGCATTGCGGGGGCTATCTCGCGCGATCTTGGGCCGGTGGCGAACCCGCGCGAAGTCGGCGAACAACTGATGGCAAGCGCCAAGGCCAAGGCGGGGCCGCTCTACGACGAGGCATACGCCACGCCGACCCCGGTAACGGACAAGCTCGCGGGCCTTATCCGCCGCCTTCCGCGCGCAGTTGCAGAGCGGGCGCAGCGCATTGCCGCCATCGAAGGGCGCGACCCGAACGCGGTGCGTCTGGACTTCGACGAAACGGGAAGCCCCATGCTGGGCAAGCAAATGTCAATGGAGACGCTTGATTTTCTCAAGCGCGGCCTTGATGACCTGATTGACGCTTTCCCCAAAACGCCTTCAGGTCGCCCCATTCTGGACGGCGAAGGCCGCGCGCTCAACAACCTGCGCAAGGCACTGATTGCCGAGCTTGACCGGGTGAACCCCGCTTACGGGAAGGCGCGGGCGGCCTATGCGGGCGATGCGAGCATGGCTGAGGCGCTGGAACGCGGGCGCAACGTGCTGAACAAGACGGCAGACGACCTTTACGCGATGACCCGCGACATGACGCCTGCCGAGCTAGACCAGTTTCGGCTAGGCGTTCGCGCGGCGATGGTGCGGGCGATGGAAGCGCGCGGCGATTATGCCGACAAGGTGCGCCAGCTTGTCGGCTCGCCTCAGAAGCGCGCGGCGCTCGAAAAGCTGTTCGGCGGCAGGGGCGACTTTCAGCGGTTCATGGCAACCCTTGCCGATGAAAAGCGGGCGCAAGAGACTTATGCCGCAGTCGCGGGCAATTCAGCCACGGCGGGGCGGCAGGCGTTCGACGAGGCCACGGGAGACCAAGGGCTTGTTATGGCCGCCGGAGACGCGGCCTTGGGCGGCGGGGGCACCATCGCCGCCTTGATGGCCGGGCTCCGTTCTGCCATCAAGGAAGCCCGAAACAACCGTGTCGGCAAAGTTGGCGAGGAAGTGCGCGCGCAACTCGCTGCGGCACTGTCGGAAGCCGACCCAGCGGTTTTGAGGCGCGCCTTGCGGGACGCTCAACGGGCTCGCGCTGCCGAGCGGGTTGCAGCCAGACCCCGCGCCAAGGCCGCCATTGCTGCCGGGCGCGGGAGTGGAGTTGTCGCCGGGCAGGGCATCAACGCATTGGTTGCGACTTCGGAGCAACCCTAGTCCCAATCGCATGGCGCGACCCGCTGAGACTTTAGCGCATCAACGTCGCGCGCAAGCGTGCGGATAGCCCGCTGAGCTTGAGCCAACTGCGCCCGCAATAGGCGCACGGTCAGCAACAGCAAAACGACGGCAGCCGAAACAATCAGCCAAGCAAGCGCGGTGAGCATAGCCGCGAACCATACCACACGCCTTGAGGATAGCCAATGGCCCAGCTAATCGACCTGTCGCTTATCCCCGCCCTCGACGGCGACGGGGACGCCTTCAGCGGTGCGGAACTGCGCCTGTTCCTGTCAGGCACGAGCACGCAGGCGCTTGGCTATACCAGCGCGGCGCTTTCCACGGCGCATCCGGTGCCGCTGCTGGCGGACGCGGCGGGGCGTTTCCCGGCGGTCTATGTGAGCGGCGCTGTCGCCTTGCGCGCTACCGTGACCCAAGGCGGCAGCGTGGTGCGGGACATTGACCCCATCTATGCGCCCCTGACCGCCGATGACGTGATTTATGACGGCACCGAAACCGTGGGCGATGTGCTCGACGGGCTGGCGGGGCAATGGGACTTCACGCCCGATCCGAGCGGTGGCGATGACACAGCGGCGCTTCAGGCGGTGCTGGACGGGGCTTTTGCAGCCGAGCGCAACGTGGCGGTGCTGTCGGGCGATTATGAGGTCACCACGCTTGACCTGCCCGGCTCCGCTGCCGAGCGCGGCAAGGCCATTCATATCGAGGGCCAAGGCTGCGGCGAGGCGTTCGCGGGCATCCAGGGCGGATCCATCATCCGGGGCACCGAAACCGACGCGCCGACCTTCCGCTATGTGCCCGACACGGTGAACACCGGGAACGGCATGGCGATTGTGGAGAAAATCCGCTTCGAGGGCGACACCACGACGCCGGTTGTGGACTTCGACACTTTTTATTCGCAGTCGCAGTTCCGGCATAACGCCATCTTTCAAAGCGGCACGGGCGACGGCCTCCGCATCGGGATGTCGAACACCATTCAGGTGCACGACACCTACGTCCTGAACGGCGACTGGAACACTTCGGGCGAGATTGCGCGGACGGGCGTTGGGGTGCTTGTCACCAACAGCCTTGACGGCGGCGCGGGGCTTACCACGCTCTCGAAAATCACCTCGCGGGGCTTTGAGTGGGCCTATGTGTTCGGCGATACTGCCGACCCCGGCGGCGCGCTCTACAGCTTCTCTCTGCGGGATAGCGAGTGTAGCGTCGTTACCAACGGCATCCACCTGACGGCTGACTGCCAAAGTTTTGTGGTGGATAGCTGCTACATCGAAGGCGGCTCTGGCGGCGTGGCCATCAAGGATGATGGCAAATATAGCGACGTAACAAACAACCTGATTTTCTCGGGCTTCGGCACCGGCATTGACGCCTCGGATGTCGCCAACTCGTCGACCGGCAACAACTACAGCGGCAACATCATTTCGCTCGGGCGGCGCGCCAATTCAACCGCCATCAAGGCCGCGAGCACGGGCGCGTTCGGCGGCAACCGCAAAACCTTCGTTGGCAACACCATCGTCTTTAGCGGCGGCTTTGGCACGAACACATGGACGGGCAGCATCAGCGGCACGACCATGACCGTGACTGCCATTCTGACGGGCCAAATCAATGACGGCATGGAGATTAGCGGCTCGGGCGTGACCGGCGGCACCTTGGTCGTCGACCAGCTTACCGGCACCAGCGGCGGCGTTGGCACCTATGAGGTCAGCATTTCGCAGACCGTGGGCAGCACAACCATCACCGGCCTGATTCCCGGCGTTGTCGGTATCGACATTTCAGGCATTGACCCGGCGCTCGATTTTGTCGGCACCGCCAGCGACCCGCGCGGCCCTTGGCCCGGCGGCACCGGCACGCAAAAGGTCAAGGACACCTCGACCAGCAGCGACGGCACGACCGGCAGCGGCGTTATCGGCTTGGGCTTCGCGGCTTCGCGCGACGGCAACTGGTGGGTGCCCGCCCTGCGGCGCGGTGCCATCAACCTGAAGGTTGACCCCACGGCCTTGACCGAGGCCAACGTTGCGGCGGGCGTGCTGACGCTGGGCGAGCTTTCCGTCTTCACGATGACGGCGGGCGGCGCGGTGAACGTCTCCGAGTTCGCGGCCGCCAACCTGCCCGACAAGACTTTCCAGCTTCACCTAACAAACGCGAACACCACGCTGGTTCAGGGAACGAAAATCAAGCTGTCTGGCTCGGCGAACTTCACGCCGGGCGCGGGCGGCTCGTGGCATACGTTCCAGATCAAGCCCGGTGGCGTGGCCTGGGAAACGGCGCGCATCGCATACTAACCCCACCGCTCGCGCGGTCGGAGCGCGGGCATAGCCGGAAAGCTATGTCGTATGTCACAGATGGATGATGTCTCCCGCTCTATCGGGATGCTTCAGGGCCAGCTTGAGGCCATCACGAAAGAGGTCTTGCGCTATCATTCGATTGCCGAGGACGAGAGGCACGAAATGCGCGAGGAACTGAAAGAACTTCGCCGCGAAATATCCGAGCTTAAGGGCTTGCGGAACAAAGGCGCGGGCATTATTGCTGCGTTGTTGTTTGTAGCTGCCCTGTTGGGCAGCAAGGCTAAAGACGCAATGTCGGCCTTATTCGGTTAAGCGCGCGTTGTCGCAGGTGCAACTCCGACAACAGCGAAAGCAGACATCATGCCGACAGATAGGCAGCTAGAAGTTCTCGCAGCTATTCGTGAGCATGGGGGCCTTCGTGCCGCCGCTCGCGCGCTGAACGTAGCCAAAAGCACCGTTGACAATGTTGTTAAAGCGGTTGGGCGCGAGGAATTGGAGGCGCGGGGCATCCACATCCGCCCTGGAATGTCCGTCCGTTTCACGCATACAATCTACGACGGCAACGGCGAAGTCACTCGCACGACTGTCGGGGAAGCGCCAGACAGTGGCTTTGACGATGGCGGTCTTAATGCTGGCGACCCGCGCGACGGCACCGGCCCCTATGTCATCAAAGGCGTTTCGACGCTTTATGACGCCAGCGGGCAACAGCGAGCGCAATGGGTCAAGACTCGGCTAGATACCGAGCGGTTTAACGCTGGCATCCGGGCGGCGGCGGCGGCGATGGCGGAAGCCCTGCCCCGCGTCGAGCCGGTCGCAGCGCCGGAGGCAACGCTTGCCGACCTGTGCGCGACCTACACGCTGACAGACGCTCATATCGGGATGCTTGCTTGGCGGCGTGAGGGCGGCGCGGATTGGGATTTGCGGATTGCCGAGCAAGTCATTGTCGGCTGCTTCGCGGACGCCATCAAGGCTAACCCCGCCACAGAAACGGCAATTCTGAACCAGCTAGGCGACCTGCTGCACTATGACAGCCTGAGCGCGGTAACGCCCACCAGCGGGCACCTATTGGACGCTGACGGGCGCTTTACTAAAATGGTCGAGGTCGCAGTGCGGGTGTTGCGCCGGATTGTGGCGATGTTGCTCGAAAAGCATCAACGGGTGCATCTGGTTCTAGCCGAAGGCAATCACGACATGGCTAGCAGCGTCTGGCTTCGCACCATGTTCAAGGCGCTTTACGAGAACGAGCCGCGCATTACCGTCGATGACAGCGCGTTGCCCTACTATCTGCACGAGTTCGGCGATGTCATGCAGGTGTTTCACCACTCGCATCTGACCAAGTTTGAGACCATCGGCGCAAAGGTGCCCGCGATGTTCCCCGAGGCGTGGGGAAGGACAAAGTTTCGCTATGTTCACACGGGCAACCTGCACCACAAGCGCGAGAAAGACGACAACGGCATCGAGGTTATCCAGCATCCCACGGTGGCGGCGCGAGACGCCTACGCCGCGCGTGGTGCGTGGTTCGCAAATCGGGCGATGCTTGTGATTGTGTATCACCGCGACCGGGGCGAGGTCTGGCGGCAGACATTCCGGCCCGGCGCTTTCGAGGCCGCCGCATGACGAGCGCCGACATCCTCTGGCGCTTCTGGCAAGACGCCATCGCCCGCCGCGACGCCGAAGCCGAAGCGGCCCGCAAGCGCGCTTGGCTCCGGTATCAGCACAAGGTTGAGGAAGCGCGGGCGGCGTTTATGGCCGCAACAGAAGCCCCTCAATCGCCACGCTCACCGGCCCAGGAACAGCCCTGACGCCGCGTTCCCACTCGCTCACAGTTTGTCC
>JACCDR011987523.1_pt1 | contig 40710 bp, 40 predicted proteins | sample 7446431 | NCBI WGS metagenome assembly JACCDR01 (sample SAMN15323443, study PRJNA562643) | freshwater metagenome | isolation source: river surface water | place: USA:Blue River Watershed | collected 2017-08-17
GACATTATCGTCCTCCTGTAGTAGAAACTTGTCGCTATGGGCCGCAATCCCGAGTCTCTTATCCAACTCCGCATTCATCGTACTCAGCAACTCCGCAATCGTCCTGTCGTTCAAATCCTCAATGATAACATATCGTACTGATACTCGTTAAACCACAAATAAGCGCCGTTTAAATTATTTGCTATTTTTAGGTGCTCGGATAAAGGGGTGTTGCTTGAATGTTTAGAATTATGATAAATATGAATGATCATGTTCGATTGGTTTCCTAATTCCAATAAATAATTGCTGTAACACGGAATTATGTTCAATGCTTCAGGTGTAAATAAATCTTTAGATTTGTGCAGTTCCTCTAATGCTATCTTAAATAAAAAATAACCAGATTTTACGGAAGTATCAACTCCGGTGTTACTTATACTGCTGGAGATTCCCATTTTTATGTATATTTATATCTTTGTTTTTAGAAGAAATTGCCGAGTTTGGGATGGCGTCGGACCGGGTTGTGTCGTGGGAGAGTTTATGCAGACCAGTATCCGTAAGGCGTACCCTTGCACATCTTGTGAATTACGAACTCCGCTATTCGGAAAGGACCGCTGTAAACAACAAAGCGCTCATCAGATACGTTGACAGTCACACCAAGGGGCAAAATCATTCGCCGCAACGACTTGGTAGGATTCAGATCACCGAACCTAATGCCTATATCTGACAGGGTTACGGCCAATTTTGCGTCCGGTTTTGGGGCCCATATTTCTTTTTCGTCCAGATCGATGTCCATTCGCTGGAATTCAATGATGCAGTTGGTAATTTCGGACATTTCACTTAACGGCCGACCACTCAACAGATGCTCAACTACCACTAAACAAATGCTAAACAACTACTTCGAATAACAAAAGCAAGTTATAACTAGAAAGTAAATGGATGTTTTTTATCTATTAAATAAATTTTCAATTTTTTTATGGCAAAGATGCCTTAGCCCTGCTGCACCAATGACCATCACTTTCATATCCGGAAAATCCGTATAATTTTTTGTGCATATCGCCGCATACCAATGGTTTAACGGCCGATTCAGGAATACCCAACCGGGACACGTCGAGCCCTGTAGCCTGTACAACACAGCCTAGCCCGTCCGTAGACAAACATTCGACATCACCAGCCGCATTTTTACGAACCAGTATACCAGGCCCTTCCTTCAAATCCGTCCACGAGTTATGCGTTCTTTTTTGGGCAGTCGGAAACTTGGGTATTGCAGCATCTCCGTCAGAACACCAGGTTCCTGTGCTATATCCGTCAGATTGGTATAGTCCTAAATGGTCCGGACCGCAACTCAATGGATCGCCGTCATCAGATGGCACAAAGCAAGCACCGGGGGCGTTTCCGGGCTCGTGCCCATAACAGTCAGTTCCGTTTTTGGAATAACATTCAATGTCATTGTATACATTACGGCGTACTGCAAACCCCCATCCGCCGACGCATTGCCATGGACTTGGCTTAACTGGTAGAGATGGCTGTGCCGGGGGTGGTGTAAACGGGGCCGATGGAGAAACAGGTACGTAAGGATTATAAGGGGTAGATGAAGGCACTACATAAGCGGGTGCCGCTGGAGCAGCAGGCTTCGAACTAAAATAAAAATACGCCAATATACCAACGACAATAATTCCTAAAAATACATGCCATGGTTTAAGACCGGGAGGGGCAGACTGCGTCGCTGCGAAATTTGGTTGCTGATAAATCGGAGGAATGTTAGACATATCTACTAAACTTGTATATTAATATAATGGATTTAAAATAATACATAAATTTTATTTATAATTTTACAGATCTCTTATTTATCCCGTCTATTTATCCACTTACTTACATGTCTACCCGCCTACTTACTCGCCTACTTACTTACCTGTCCGCCCGCTTACTTACCTACTTACTTACATGTCTGCCCGCTTACTTACCTATTTATTCACTTACTCACTGACCCACTTACCTGTCTGCCCGCTTACTTACCTATTTATTCACTTACTCACTGACCCACTTACCTGTCCGCCCGCTTACTTACCTATTTATTCACTTACTCACTGACCCACCCTCTATTTACTTATCCGTCCATCAAGCGTTGTAATTTAGCAGTTTTAGTATGCAGTTTTCATAAGACTGTTCAAAAGTAACAGCTCGCTGTTTGACGCCATTTGTATATATAGAAAATGTGTCTTTTACGCCCGGCTCAACCGATTTGAGTTTCCTCAATTTTTCCATACCAACCCGATGTCTTTTTTTCGCGTTCAACGTTTTCTGCAATAATTCGCATAAAGGATATTCTTCAGAACCCGCTGCCACTTTTTTTGGTTTTTTCAAATCATCATAGTAAACGACGTAAGTTATGCATTTTTCATACCATTTATCATCGTATAATTTAAAAAGACCTGATTCCATACCAATAAACATATCTTTTAGTTTAGGTTTGTATTTCTTAATAGAGTTTTTAACCCTGTTTTTTGCACCTAATAAGGTTTCCTCATTTTCCGGGCTGCCATCCACCCCAGAATCAGACGGTACACAAAGTATTTCGGCATATTTTACTTTATGTTTCTTAAGAATTTTCTTAATAGTCGCACATTTTTCTTTGTTTTCTGTGCCTAAAATTACCCGATTTAGTATCATTCGTCCCAAATATATTTATGCGCCTAAAAAAATAAGTATTACAAACATAACATTTGTAATATTTAGTTTATTCAGTCTACTACGCATATCTGCTTGTTTTACCTGCCATTTCTTTGATTATACATAGTACGTTTTTGTCGAACAGCCGATGATTCGCAAATCTAGCAACTGGATTGGCGTTATTACCGGTACCCCATTCTTTAATAGTAAGAAACAACAATGCATCAGAGCAAATCTCGTTTTCTCTTAGTTTAATTCTGTCTTGAATAGCGGTTCTGGAGACAGGAATGGTATCTACAAAATCGGACTTTTTGCTTTGCATTAGAACAGTATCATCTCTAAAATTCACGAAACATTTATACGCGTCGTTTTCATATACGAAAAGTACGTCAGAATTTTTATGTATTTTGATAATTTCCGAATCTTCGGTGCATTTGAAATCCTTTTCTTTTTTGCCGGGGTTTCTGTCTTTTCTATGTTCATGTAATAAAGCGAATATTTCGATCGGATCCGCGCTATGATTAAATATTTCTAATAAATGCGGATAGGATACCTTCATGTCTTCGATAATAACGTACTTTTTTTCGAACTTAATCTTTAGATTTTTTACATGTATGTATTTGCCAATTACATGAATCTGATATTTTGTTTTTAGAAGACCGCGTATATAATCCTTGCCAAACATGGTTGAATTTTGATATTGTTCGCGGGTTTTTTTAACTTTGGCGTAACTCACGAAGTTAGCGCCATATCCGTTATTTATTTCGGCCCACTCACTTAGATAACTTTCTGAGTGGTCATCCGCACACTGATTCGAATAACCGGCTGTGCAATCATCTACACAATCATCTACAACTACATGATAATCCACGTAATCATCTACACAATCATCTACATAGCTAGCCTCTTGACTAGCCATACGATCATTCGACTTAAAGTCTGACTTAAAATCTGACTTAGCATACATATTTAAATGAACACAAGCCATATGAATAGTTGTTATATCTGTTAGCGAAATTTGTTTCGTCTGATGTTCATTCAAAAAAAATCAAATTTCATCACCCGGCTGCCAGGATACTCATACGTCACCTAACCCGATCACTTACTTAACTAACCACTTACCCAGCCGTCTAAACCGATCGCTTACCTAACTATCAGAATCTACTGACTCTTTTGCCTTTCGCTTTGGTTCTTTTGGCTTTTTCTATTCTAGTTTTCGACAATTCCCGCCAGGTTTTCGGCGTTTTTGAAGAAACCCGCACGCTCGGTCGGTACACATCATTTTTATGCTGGTACCCCACCGTTCCATGCTGGTTAACCCATTTTTCTTTGAACCATCTGGTCAGTCCTTTGTTAGGTTTATCCGACGTTTTGTTTATTTTTTTGGAAGCAGAATCGCTGCGAAATTTACCTCCTAACTCTTTGTATTTCTTAACGATAAATCCGGATTTGTATGCCGATGGCTTGGCGTAAACGGCGTCGGCCTGTTTTTTAACTTTCTCCCATAGTTTCAAGTCTGTAGGCTTGGACATTTTCTTTAATCTACCCAAATTGCTAATCCTATACTTAGCTATCTATAAACAAAAAAAGGCAAATCTCCGGCCCTCTAACGCAAACCTCGGCGCAACCCCAACCAAAAAATAATAAATAACCCTTAAACACCTCCCTATTCAAACATAAATATTAATGTACCTGGCGGGGCTCGAACCCACGACCTATGGCTTATAAGACCATCGCTCTAACCAGCTGAGCTACAGGTACATTATCAAATATAAAATTCAATTTTCATTTTTGTTAAAATGATCAAAAAAACAACGAAAATAGAGGTATTTTCTGGTTATTTTGGCCAATATTATAATGCACCTGACGGGATTCGAACCCGCGACACATGGCTTATAAAACCACCGCTCTACCGCTGAGCTACAGGTACAATATTAAAGTATTGTTTCTTTATAATGAAATCGATAGTCGGTTGTTTTCTTCCATTTTGCTCTGATAATAGTCGCGATCAATATCATTGTATGCAATAGGAACAAAAGTTGTATTAGAAAGTACCAACTTACTCATACTATGCAATATGCTTCTGTAAATTATAGACACACACAATCCACTATTGACGATGAATTGTACTATTGAAGGGTATCCATTGTAATAATGTACGAAAATAACCACCGCACTCAATGTCATATTAGTGACATACATAAATGCGGCGAAAATCGCTGTACTACCCAACCGCCGATTATGAAACCTTACATCGGGTTCTATTTCCGGGTGCTGCATAAACACTCGGGAGTGGTTGGTCTTGGGTAATTTGGCATTTTCGTCTAGTTTATAGATGAAAAACTTCCCCCTCTTGTAAATCGCCAAATACATAAATAATAATGCTAGCAATGTTAATACGTTATATCCCAAAGCCATTCGATTGAGCAATGTTAAATCAGTAAAATTATCTTGTATGGTACATGTCAAATCTTCCCCGCACTTTTGCGACACAAAAACCGCCAATAAACTACTTATTGCAATTCTGGAAAGTTCGAAAGACATATCGAACAGCACCCAACAAAGATCTCGAACATTGAGATTTTTCTTTTTTTGCTCCGTAAAGCTCATTCCATTCATCCATTTCTACTGGTGTATTAAATTGCATTGTATTTGTGATTTGCCTGTTCTTTTTAACAAAAAATAAAATCAATTTTTCATTTTGACTTCTTAACGAACAGCACGACTAACCCAACTAACTAATCCAACTTACCTACTTAACTTACCTACTTAACTTACCTACTTAACTTACCTACTTAAATTCTAGGATTTGCTTAGGTAGTTCGGCGAGCGTCATCGATCGCAATGTCGCGCCATTAGGGCACTCGCGGATAGGCACAAACTGTACAATATCCCTCTTGGCTGGCACTCCATTTTTGTCTTTTAACATTAAACCCGTATCGTTATCTAATTTATTCATCGAACCAAAATCTGCATTCCCTATACCAACGATAATGATGCTTAACGGTGCATAACTCGCCGCAACAATCGTGTCAATCGTGTTTTCCATATCATTTATACATCCATCAGTCAAAATTACCAACACCGTGTATGTATCTTTCGTTTCATCCGCGATTTTAGAGGCCGTTCTAATAATAGGAGCAAAATGCGTCGGTCCGCTAAGGGTGAGTGACGGGTCGCGTATAATATTTTCATATTCCATGATTACCCCATCAGTATATTTAGCATCAGCCGAATATTGCTTGCAATGATGAACCATTTTGCCGTCATAAGACGATCCAAACCCGTACACTAAGTACGGTTTATCGCCATTGTATTGGTCGATAATGGGAATAATAGACGAAATTGCGTTTTTATATTGATTATTATTCCTTAAATAGTGTAAGGAATGTTCTTTTTGAGGGTCGCCGTTAGAACCAGTCAAATCAATCGCGATAATTGCCGATAATTGTAATCCCGAACTGATTCTATGTATAATAGAATCCGGAATATCTTCTTTGATTGTTATGCGCAGTATTTCGTCAAATCTCAAATCTCCCTTGTGCTGTCCTTTGGCATCCTTCACCTGCACTGATGAACCAGCAGTCATTATTTGTAGTTGTTCTTTGGTTACCCGCGCCGTGCCAATTTCATCTCCGACAGAATCATGCGCAAATTTCCACAAAGTATTTTCTGCGAGCGCGCCTTCAATGAGAAAGTTATTATATTCGCTTACTTTGCCATTTCCTTTTCTTGACCAATATAACAATTTATTATTTTTACCGTAAAGCCTGAAAAACGGAGTGTTGGACTTAAAAAAGCGAGTGCTGTTTAGAGTAAAAGAACATTTGACAAAATAATCTATAGATACTTTAGGCATAATGGTCGATTTTACATATATCATACTCATTGCACTGCCGACGGAAATTGGCTGTTGTTTTTGATCTAATAATGGAATGCCATACCAACCATCCGTTTGACCGTTTATTATGCGGCCAACGGTAGTTATAGCAGTACCTAAAAAGTCTTGATCTCCAATATCATCGCTATGTTTATCATCGCTATGTTTATCATCAATATCTAAAATTTGCAAACATAACCATTGTTCTTCTTCGAATTTATATTCCGCAGTCATCACTTTTTCCCATTCTGGATTTAGTGTGTTTTTTATCTGACCAGTACGGAATATTTCGGTACTTCGGAAATTACCTTTCGTTGGCTTAAATCCGAATGCATCGGAATCTTTCGGTGTTAGTGTATAAACTACCAATTCTGGATCAGACGGATTTAATAAATCTTTGGCTTGTAAATTGGTCGCTTTAAATTGCAACGTTATAGGAACTGATACTGACATTTCAAACTAAAAACCGAAATTAGAAAGCCGAAAGCCGGGATAATTATCTAGATAATTAAATTCATATTTTAAAATATATATAATTATATAATTTTCGATATGGGAAAGAAAAAGAAGGGACCTTCTTCTGATTTAGCTAAAAAAATAGTAGAGCTCAGAGATTCTATCATCGCTAAAGATGAAAAAAATCGCGAGGCTGCTGGTATGGCATGCAAAGGCATGTACAAATGTGATAAACTTGCGGACGACAAATGTCTGAACGGCATTCTCAAAAAACTGGAAGCAATTAAAAAGGGAGGAGGAAGCAGACGCTCCAGATCCAAAACTAAATCTCGCACTCGATCAAGATCTCGGTCAAAATCGAGACGCCGTTAAACTTATTACTGCATTTAACTCTTTATCACTCTGACGTGCTATCTTACTTAACTCTTTTTTGTACCTTACTTACTTAACTCTTTTTTGTACCTTACTTACTTAACTCTTTTTTGTACCTTACTTACTTAACTCTTTATCACTTAACTCTTTTTTGTGCCTTACTTACTTAACTCTTTTTTTTCGTCACAAATAATATCTTACCAACGATATAACGTGTTTCATATGGCGCAAGCAAATTGTTTAGTTAAAATACCACCTATAGGACGCAACCAACCGCCCGTGATAGCCTGGTCCGATTGGAGAGGTGGTTGCAACGGAGCGCAAGCCGTATATCCAGTACCGATATCAAGAAATCTATGCCAGAATTCAGATATGGGTATTGGCGCGAATGACATAGATGCCATATACGTACCTCCTAACGTCGAAGTAACGGTCGACTATCACTGCGGTAGGCAAGAAAACCCGGTACGTTTTGACGGAAATAATTTTCTAGGGCAAGGAATTAACTATCCCGGATTGTATCAAATGGATTCAGATCAAGGACAGAAATTCATTACCGACCTGTACGGAAACGGCAACCGTATATCGGCCAACGATATAGATATCATACATACTTACACTAAAATACCATGGGACGAACACCTAAATAAGTGCTGCAAAGGCGAAATACAAGATCCCAGAAAATGCGGTAATTTCGTAGCCGGTAACCGAGAGTGCAGAGAATTCCTATCAAAATGCACAGCCGAAGATCTTAAAAAAAATCCAGGGTGTCAAGAAATGTGCCGCAAAGATCCGGTTCACTGCGACCAGATTAAATATGCCTACTGTCAAAAAAATCCCGAAGATCCTTGGTGTTCTTGCATGAACGTGGAAAAAAACGAAGATTACCGCAAATTTGCCAATCGCGTAATCGAAAAAACCGGACAGGTGCCGCGAATAGGGTGCTCGCCATTCGGAAGATGCAATACCGGCGTCGATTTGTTGGACATTTTTCTACCTAGCACCATATTATCCGACAGAGAAACCCCTTGCCAAAGTTACGCCAATTATTTGGATCAATCGGTCACCACGGCCGGAAACAATAACGTGGTTACGACCAATTTAGCGGCCAGTATTGTCGCGACGCCTCCCCCGCCACCGGTCCGCGCTCCGCCCAAAACCAGTACTCCTACATCCACCGCGCCGCCATCGAAACCGCCAAATGTGGTGGGAATTCCTCCTTACACGAGCGGCGTGCCCTCTTATGCAAATATTGTTGGTCAGGCTGACACCAATGAGGATGATCATCCGCCGGGTGATTCTGCACCTCCTGCGACAGAAGACAACAAAACAAAAATATTTATATTTATTCTGTTATTAGTCGTAGTTTTGGCGACAGGTTATTATTTCTTCTTCAGTTCTAACGGCGAACAAGCAAGTAGCAACTACCCGTATGACTTTGCCCAAAATCAACCCAACTATTCATTCAACCAACCTACTTATCAACCTAATTACCCGCAAAATCAACCTACTTACTCACCTAATTATCAACCTGACTTCGCCCAAAATCAACCCAACCAACCTACCTATCCACAAAATCAATCTACTTACCAACCTAATTACCCGCAAAATCAACCTACTTACCAATAATTTAAAGACATCAATCTATTTCCATATACTACAAATGGACTATTCGTATGCAACTGCCGATGAAAAAGACATCGGCACCATTAAAGCTATAAATGAAGAATGCATGCCGGAAACTTACGACTTGCAAACATACCAACAATTGTACAAAAGTACATTAATATGCAAAGAGCGTGAAACAGAAAAAATAGTCGGATATCTAATTATGGCTAATTTAGCAACATTGGATCCGGAATTAGACCAATTTTCCCGCACGCATCATTCTAAAAAAATACACACTGTTGTATTTTCGTTAGCGGTATTACCAGAACATAGACGCAAAGGAATCGGCACTAAACTGTTAAAACTTGCCTGTAACGCACATAAGAAATATACCATTATACTTCATACGCGAGAATCGAACATAGTAGCCAAAAACATATATGAAAAGAACGGATTTAAAACATTCAAAAAGATAACAAACTATTATCACACGCCTGAAGAAGATGGATTAGTGATGGTACGTATGGGGAAAAAATGAATTTTGTTTTTAATAGTAAAAAGTTGCACTCAAAATGACTACCGTATCGGCCTGCACATCAACCGTCGCGCTTAATGATACTCTAAATCTAAGCTCTAATACTCTAAATCTAAGCCCTGATATGCCAAACTCTGACATCAAGGTGCCAGATTTCGATCCAGCCAATATCGATAAAACAGAAGAAAAGCTAATAGAAAAATGGTTTTCGGATGCTATTAGCACGTATACGCCCGAAGTATGGTTATTTAACCAAATAACCCCCAAACTGCTATACATATTTCAAACGCGCGGCTGGGTAGATAAAAACGGGTATCCGACCGGCAGTGTTATTTTTCGACTGAGTTGTTCCCATCTAGATAACAAATTCAAAGAAAATCAAATGATAAATAATTTTATTCGACAACTGCACCTATCCGGAACCACATATTTCACTTCGAGAAAAAAGCAAATCGTAAACGAAATATTCAAATACGAAGTTGCAGTGAATTCGGCCATACCGTTCATAAGACCTCCCGATACGATATCTATCGAAAAAATAGAGGAAAAAATGGCTATTATCACCGCGTGGTTAACGGAAAAAACAACCAAATTTCCTATCGCAACGACAGTATCGCAAAATATGGACAATTTTATGATGCTACTCAAAACACACCTGTTCACCCAGGATTCATATGTGCAATTTTTGAATGAATACCTACCCGGAATAGATATTTACCCGGCAAATGTCATTGCATTTCTTCGTACTTTCGGCATGCCAGACTCTTTGATATTGGAATGCATCACCGCCAAAATATTGGACAAGAATAAAGATGTATATTTCGACTTAATATCGGAAGTTTGTTGGGTAGCAAATTATTTTAAAATATACAAAAAAACACCCAAGGGACAATGCTGTTCTACTTGCCCTAACGGATATACCGAATATCAGACCGGCGGCATATTTGATTTTGCAGCAATGTTGTCCGGTATTGACACTTCCAATGATCTTGATAAATATTACGAACAAATATTAAACGTGTTTTCTGGGCCTACCGATTTATCCAGAGTTGTACTTATTATGCTTGATGGAGACTTGGATGATATAGCTATTTATACTTATATGTCTAATCATCATCCCGAAATTTCGGTGGTGTTTACTATGCCATCTGTTGATGTTAAAAACAAAGCAAGCGCCTTTTTCGATATGTATAGTTGTAAAAAATGGAGTTTCAAATGTATAGTCGATCCGGATTCTTCTGATGCTGAACGATTGCATAATATATACCTAAACGCGATTTGCGACAACACCGTCTAACGGCGTCCGCCTACTCGTTTGGAACTTCATCTTTACAATCAACTACAGTCATACGCATCTAAAACTTCACCTTTACAGTCCCAAATAACTCGACCATCCGCATACCTACACGCCTCTCTTTTTTTGTTTTAAATTTCTTACCTGTTTTTATATACAAAATGTCAAGAAACGAACCACTCGCATTAGCGGAAGACATAACCAATCCGAATTTATTACCTGTAACAACCACTGTTGGCGATCTGCCTTATTGGGATGGGAAAGAATGGACCACCAACAGTTTGCCAAATTTGCCGGCCAGTTACCCTTTTCCGATATACAACCACTTAGGCACCGTTCCGGATCTACCTACTAATGCCTTACGCGGCAACTTGTATAAAAAAATAGGCGACAACAGTCTTTATTGGGCCACACAGGGCGGCGGCGAAGTTAAAGTTACAACAGGCGCCGGATTTGATGGCACTATGCTAACAAACCTCAATATGAACGGATTTTCAATCATAAACGGCAACGCTATAACTCACACCGGCATGTTAAGCTCCGGATCAATCAATACGACCGGTTCGATGACCGCAGCCTCTATACTAGTGGACAGCATGACTATTGATGCGAACCAAATATCTAGCACGCTACCAAACGCGGACATTACGATAGCGCCGAATGGCAACGGACGATTAGCGCTGACCGCCGATCCCAGCGCAGCATTGCACGCTGCAACAAAGCAATATGTCGACAACCTGTCGACCGGTATATACCTCAAAATGCCGGTTAGACTAAAAACGGCCGCCGCCTTGCCGGCATATACCGCAGTCGGGACTGGCGTCGGAAAAACAATAAATGCCAATGCCAACGGGGCACTTATCGTAGATTCCGTCGCGGTTGCCGTAAATGACCGAATATTAGTAGACGACGCTGGCACGGCCGCCGGCGTAGACAGAGGCATATATCGCGTGTCAGTCACCGGCTCGGTAAGCACTCCTTTTGTACTTACCAGGGCCAATGACGCCGACACAGACGGGGAAGTTAAAGCGGGAATGTTTATGTTTGTCAATGAAGGAACATTATTTCAAAATACGGGACATATTCTTATAACTGACGATCCTATCATACTAGACATCACCCCTCTAAGCTTCGTACAATTCACCGGGGTATCGTCGGACACGGCGGCAAACGTGGGTGGTGGGAGCGGATCGTTATTTAGAGATAAAACTGGTAATATTTTTAATTTCAAAACATTGACTACGGGTAATAACAGGCTTGCAATAACCAACAATGCTAATACGGTAGACATTACAGTCGCAGAAGCTAACATTGATCACGGTTCTCTGGCCGGTCTTGGAGACAACGATCATCCGCAATACGTACGAAAAACCGGCGATACCATGACGGGAAATCTCTCACTGTCAGCAACTTCCATGTTGTTATTTACCGAAACGGGCGGCGGTACCGACACTATTACTGTCCAGGCCCCGGCTTCAATTGCGGCACCGTTCACTTTAACTCTTCCGACTTCCGCGGGTTCGGCCGGACAAATTCTGCAAACCGATGGCGCCGGCGCCATGGCATGGTCGGGAAGTATTCCGGATTCCGTTTTTCGAATTACCGACAATGCGGACGCAACTAAACAAATCGCACTGGAGGCGTCTAATATAACTACGGCCACTACTCGAACAATAACAATGCCGAACGCAAATGCCCTTTTGCCCGGTAATTTCGCGTCCGGCACATTAGCAGCCGGTTCCGCAACTTATACATCGATAAGTACCGACAGCACAATATACGGAATGAGCGCCGGAACTCTGATATCAGGCGTCGGTAATACGGCTATCGGGGCATCCGCGCTGGCCGCGACCACAACTGGGACCAGTAATACTGGTGTCGGGGCATCAGCTTTAGCGACCAATATAGTCGGAAATGATAACACCGCAATAGGTCGCAACGCATTATCCTTATCCACTGGTCACAATAACACCGGCGTCGGGTCATCAGCATTACTTGCCAATACTACCGCTTCTGACAACACTGCGATTGGTGCCGGATCCTTAGCCGCTAATACTACCGGTACTAGCAACACAGCAGTAGGCCGCAATGCTCTATCAAGCAATACAACAGCATCGAACAACACGGCCCTAGGACATGCCGCTTTATTCCTTAACACAACAGGAGCGTCCAACACAGCGGTAGGACAAAACTCGCTAGCCGCCAACACAACGGCCGCTAACAACACAGCGCTGGGATTTTTTGCCTTAGCTGCCAATACGACTGGTACACCGAATACTGCGGTAGGTTCATCAGCACTGGCGGCTAATACGACCGGTGCTAACAACACCGCGGTGGGACAAAACGCATTAGCTGTTAACACTGTCGGATCACTCAACACAGCAGTAGGGCGCGGTGCTTTAGCCGCTAATACAAATGTGGGACAAAACACCGCTGTTGGTGCTTCAGCTTTAGCCGCTAATACCATCGGTACGCCTAACACCGCTGTGGGACAAAACGCGTTATCTACTAATACCTCCGGATCATTCAACACAGCAGTGGGCCATGCTGCTCTTCTTTCTAATACAACCGCGTCCGACAATACTGCGGTGGGTTCGTCGGCCCTTCTTGTGAATACTGTAGGCAGCCTCAACACAGCGATGGGACGGAGCGCATTAGCCTCCAACATTTCAGGTTCCACCAATACTGCGATAGGTACTTATGCTCTATCAAGCAATACAACAGCATCGAGCAATACGGCCTTAGGAAGTAGTGCTTTATTCTCCAACTCGACGGGCGCGTCCAACACTGCGATCGGTGCCGGATCCTTATCAGCCAACACGACAGGAACACCTAACACCGCTGTGGGACACAGCGCGCTAGGAGCCAACACGACGGGAGGTAGCAACACAGCAGTAGGGCGTAGCGCTTTAGCTGCTAATACGACAGTTTCCAACAACACCGCCGTCGGTGCGTCAGCTTTAGCGGCAAACACAACAGGTTCACCAAATACCGCAGTGGGTGCATCAGCTTTAGCCGCTAACACAACAGGAGCCAGTAATGTGGCTGTTGGCAGGAATGCAATGGCAGTGAACACCACCGGTGGCAATAATGTAGCTATCGGTACAAGCGCATTAGCGGCAAATACAAACGCAGGATTTAACACAGCGATCGGCGATGGCGCGTTAGCAGCCAACATAACAGGCTCAGGCAACTCATCTATGGGCGCCAACTCGTTACTAGCCAATACTACAGGCTCCAGCAATACTGCAGTGGGTACTTCCGCACTAGCCGTAAATACAGTCGGCACTGATAATACCGGATTGGGACGTAATGCGTTATTAAACAACACCGCATCTAATAATACAGCAGTCGGATCTTCGGCATTAGTAGCTAATACGTCCGGTACTCCCAACACCGCTGTGGGACAAAACGCGCTAGCTTCTAATACTACGGGTGCCTCCAACACCGCGGTAGGACAGGGTGCTCTATTTGCTAATACAACCGCATCCAACAACACGGCAGTTGGTGTTGCGGCTCTTGGTTTAAACGTTACGGGAGCATCAAACACCGCAGTGGGCGTATTGGCACTCAACGCCAATACGGCTTCTAATAATACGGCGATGGGTCATTCGGCGTTAGCAGCTAATACGTCCGGTTCATCTAATACGGCGGTCGGGAGAAGTGCATTAGCCGCAACATCGACGGGAAATGGCAATACAGCAGTGGGCAGTTCGACCCTAGCCACTAACACAACGGGATTGTCCAATACGGCAATGGGGTTGACGGCAATGTTTTCTAACACTACAGGTGGATTTAACACCGGACTTGGACGCGATGCATTATTCTCCAATACAACCGGAAGTACCAATACAGCCGTCGGTCAAAGCGCTCTATTAAGCAATACAACTGCATCAAATAACACCGCGATAGGTTCTTCAGCTCTCGCTATTAATAGCACAGGCCCGTCAAATACAGCAGTTGGTGCATCCGCTCTAGCCGTCAGTACAACGGCTGAAGGCAATACCGCAGTAGGGTTTAATGCGGGGTTGGCCGCGACGACAGGTCAATATAATACTCTCATCGGCTGGAATGCAGGAGTAAGCATAACCACAGGATCCAGTAATTTATTGATCGGTGCCGGTGTAGATACGACAGGTGCGACTTTTAATAATCAGATTGGTATCGGGGCGGCCCCGACAGCTACTTCACAAACCAGAATAGGTAACGGCCAAACGTCATGTTTCATTTCGGGAATTCGCGGTATTACAACGGCTAATGCAGATGCGGTTGCGGTACTAATTGATTCGGCGGGACAGCTGGGAACTGTTAGCTCGTCAGAAAGATACAAAAAAAATATTAGAGATTTAGATATCGATTCGTCGGTCATATTGAATTTAGAACCGGTCAAATTTGAATACAAAATAAATGATCACACAGACATCGGTCTAATAGCGGAGCAGGTCAATGATCTAATTCCGGAAATTGTTGTTAAACAGGACGATCGTGTTGAAACAGTGCAATATCACAAGCTACCTATACTACTGCTGAAAGTCATAAAGGAATTACATCACAAAGTTACAGTTTTAGAAGAAAGATTAAACAAATCGGCTGCCGCTTAAGATCGTAAATCTGTACATTGTCAGATCATCAAAAATTGCTAAGTCACATATATTTTTTAAATAACAAGCAAATAAGTCACATATATTTTTTAAATAACAAAAATTGTCACAATTGTTATTTAGAGACATGTGCGATGGTAAATATAATCATAATGTCCGATTTACAAAGTACTCAAATTACCACTGACGTACCCGTAACAAATACTACACTCCCTTCGACTACTGAGGTAGCCGTGACCGCTCCGACGGTTACCGTAACTGTTACAGTAACTAGTCCGGACACGCCGGCAAATGATTTAAAAACCACAGCGTCAGCCGCACAGGTAACTAGTACGGATACTCCGGCAAATGATTTAAAAACCACCCAATCGGCCACCAGATGTTCCCATTTATTTAACCATACGGATACAGCCGATTTAGTTTCGAATATTTGCAATTCTAGAACTACACAATTGCTATTGGAAGCATACGGACTAAACGCTTGTCAAATTGCGTGGGAAGATACCGCAAGAACAAAGCACTCTTGTTTCGGCCCTAACATTTCGGATATGACGTTGGTCACAAAAAATTCAAATAGATTGATGCCAGTTATCAGAAAACCAAATTTTTCTGACATTACCGAAGATGTTCCTATCGAACATTTTCGCCTCAAATACAAAGGATCCATTATTTCGCTAGAAACATTACTCAAAAAACTAAATGTATATAACGAGCGGGATTCTGTTGTTCTAACATCAAACCAATGTTGTGTGTTACCAGCCGAGGCTAAACAAAAAACGCAATTTGCCGTGCAATTGTTTAATTATCAATCAGTCAACGACGGGCAGGCAGTTGCCGTTATTTTGGCTTCAAAACAAGGAACGAGCATCCAGTTGTTGGATTCTAATAAGACTAAATTATTTCATAATAACAAAGGAACAGCCCACTGGTTCACAGCTGAGCGTTTGGAAGATGTTCGCACCCGTCAAAATGCTTCAACTACGAAAGTCAAATCTTTCAAAGAGATGACTGTAGAAGAACGCCTAGACAATTCTCTTATGGTTATACAAGTCCCTTTAATACCTCAGCATAAATTTACGCGATCTTGCAATACGATTCTTTCAGACGATTCCTCTGATGGACAAGAACTACTATACACAACAGCAGTGTCGTATTCATCGTCTAGCTTCACCAGATCGCGAGGAATGGACCTGGGTCAAATTGGTCTTGGTGACGAAGTGGGTCCTTATACTGGGACAAAAGGCAAGGAACTGAATCGGGATGCTAAATTTCCGATCAGATGTACATTTCAGTATTATCGAGTCACTGATAAATCCGACATTGACGAAAAGGACATCTTGGACATTAAAGAACAATTAAGTCAATCCAGTAAAGTCGCGGTAAATCAAGGCTCATTAGTATTGGGAACATCCGATCGAGTTACCGAACCAGTGGTACCACCTGCCGCTGTCGTTGACCCGTGGAAAACGGTATCCGGCACTATGGCAACATTCGCTTAAAGCACGACAGACAAGCCCTTCATCTTAAATATCTAAAATACACATAAAATACCCCATTAAACTACCTAAAATATCTAAAATACACATAAAATACCCCATTAAACTACCTAAAATATCTAAAATACACATAAAATACCCCATTTAACTCGCCAAATTATACAACCCGTCCTTCATACGGCTAATCAAATTTATCAAATTCGGTTTGCTTCGATACTTAATCATTAAATCGTTTATTATTTTGATGCACTGACGTTTATCCAACAAAGCATCCAAGGAACCAGTCAAATCCGCAAATACACCAATGATATCATTTTTGACCTCTTCTTTTTTGAGTTTTGGATCTTCAATCTCAAGACCTACCGATTTTACATCTTCCAATTCCGATTTGCGAATGGACCATAAGTCAAACATATCTCCGGAAAAATAGTATTCGTATGGCAAATATCCATAGCCGGCGTCTCCCCAGGTGGAACCCCACGAATTTTTGAATTTAAATAACTGTTTTGTATCATCATATCCAACTATAAGAATAGCATGTCCTCCTATTATTTGACCGTTACTTTTTGGAATAACTCCGTTTTGGGCTGTCCATATGTTAGAATAACATATGAATCCGCCAATTATAGGTAATCCGGCATCTAAATTGGCCTTTATTAATTCTATTAGTGTTTTTCTTTCTGTCGGATTTTTCCCATCTTCAAATTTTGCATATGATAACGCCTGATATTTCGACGCTTCTGTGTATGCGGTTGATGATGGCGCTGTCTTGCAATCGTTATCATACGTGCAAGTTTTTTCTAAACACGTGCCATATTTAACTAGGGACTTAACGGCATCCCGCACGTACGCCCCGGAGTCTTCCGGAGACCAACCTAGTATGTTAACTCTAGTAGTGTAGTACGTGAATTTTTCGGAAAACATATCGTCGGTTTTATTTCCACCGAAACGTTTATGGAGATATTCCATTGCTCCAATGGAAGCGAATGCGGTGCACGATCCGAGCATTCCTTGATCTTTCACCGATGTGCAGTATGTGGATAAATCGGTAAACCCCTTTGCCCTAATAGGGACCGCTGCTTTAATTATATGATCTCGCGCATCAGGCGGACTAGGATAAAGTTTCAAATTATATGGACAAATCTGCATGTATATTATCTTACATATAATTAGTACACAAATATGGTCTTTTTTTGCAAAAAAAATAAAATACGTACGTTTATGGATAAGAACGGGACAACGGTATGCAATTGATATCGCTGGATAAAGACAAGTCTGAAATAGTTGATGAAGCGGTAGCTAAGGACACAGCAGATGAAGACACAGCAGATGAAGACACAGCAGATGAAGACACCGGCGTGGTATTTAATGGATCGACACTTGACGATTGTGTGTTATTTAACGTGCTCGTACTCAACGAAGTCGAGAAGTTCATCCCATTATTCACATCGGCCGCATTAGCATACAATGCACCTATGTCATTTAAATTCGGAACTTCGGTGGTAGTCCTATAAGCTTGCACAGCGCCCGAAATAGACCTTTGCAAAACTGAAGGCAAATTTACGTAACCTACCGCTATATTATTGGTGTCGCTGCTGGTATGTGAATGTCTAGCCGCGTGGAACCCAAGTTTATCACCGGCATCCGATACGTCTAAATCGTTAGCCAGATAAATAAATTTCCATCCGTCTGCTTTTTTTGCGGCAATTTTATCCTGAATAGTTTTGTAATTCGTTTTGCTGGAATTTTCTTCGCCATCCGTAACGATGACCAACAGTGCGTTCTTATGATCGGCATGGTTATCAATAGCAATATTGATAGCGTCGTGTAATGCAGTATAACCCGAACACTGATACTGGTCAGCGGTGATGTCTTTCGCATCGGCGATAGGAATTCGGTTCATTTTAATAACCGCCTCATCAGAAAACACGATAAGACTAAATAACGTATTGTCGGCAGGAGCCTCCCGCTGTTCTTTCAAAAACGCATTGACGGCTTCTCGCATTTTTTCCGAAATTACATGCATACTACTGCTCCTGTCGAGTACCAGTACGATGACCGGATTTAAATTTAACTCGGACTCGGTATTAGAAACTGTCACAGATGTCATTTTGTTTTTTATAGAAAAAGAAAAAAATCAATTTTCATTCATACGATGCAATACAAACGACAATATTAAAAATACCAACCCGGGCACCCCTGTACCGAACATCAATTTTTCGGATATTCGTAGATTTTCCACGAATCGTGCATCTATAAAATTCCATAATTCTATGTCATTTACGGATAAAGAATGCAATTTAATTGTCAAATAAACACAAAAACTGAACGGCAAGAGAATAACCAACAAATTTAATGCTATTACGCTTTTCGCGAACTCGTCTAGTTCCTTATAATACAGATTATACGATACCACAACAATACTAACAAGAATACTGGAGCTTCCGATTATAAACATTACGGGAGCTAAGATGGTCATATCTTTGTATAAATCGCCAGGAAAATGCCGTATGGATATTCCAAAATAAAAGCTGTCATCCGCCGGAATAACGGCATCCCTATACAATTCTATCAATCTCGTCACTTCTCCACCAAAATAAAATTCATAAACACCGATGGAAAACCCGTAAATTAGTGCTGTGATAGTTAGCACAAATATTTTTCTGGACAAAGGATCGAGTTCCATGCTGGTAGTTATTACAGACTGTCCGCATTTTCACTTTTGACATTTCAATTAAACAATCAAAAATATTTACTTTATAAAATGTCTAGTGCGAAAGGAAAATCCCGGACCAAAAAAGACCAAAAATCGAAAGATCCAGTGGTCATTCTTAATGACGATGATGCCAATTCTAATGCAATCGTAGCGCCCGTGCCCGAACCAACGCCCAGACCGAAAAAAATGGCGCATAAAAACGCGGAAGATTTGCGGCGAATTATGGACATTATTCAAAGCAGAATAAGCGTAATTATAGATACATTAGAAATAGACGATAATGATATTTCATTGAAAAGAAATGTGGTTACGGCGGTCAAACATCTCAAACAAATCAACGAATTACTTTCTTGAATAGTCGGCAAAATCACGAACAAAGATACCATTAAATAAGTAGATAAATACCAATAAACAAGTAGACAAACAGACAAACATAAATAACTCACGCTAAATTTACAGATCCGCAAAATCTACCATTACCTTTTATATGTATAAACCCCAAATTTGAATTTTATAACTATTTATAAAATACTACATAATGACATCCGAAAGCAAATCTCACGATTCAAATACGCCGGATATCCTAGATACCGTATTTTGCGTTGGCGGTTCTTGCCAAATCCGATATTTGAAATTCGGCTATGGCATCGCCAGCATTAAAAGCAAATTGGTCTCTGAGGTCGTGAAAGGCGACTATATTTACACAGGCGCCCACGATTCTTTTGCGAAAGTGCTGTGTGTTGTAAAATTTCCGATCAGGTCGGATCAAAAGATGTATCATGTATTCGATGCTTGGGTTAATCCGAAACAACCCATTAAAACAAACATTAATAATGATTGGAAATTTCCTGAAAATTTATATGCGGAAAAAGATCACCGTCGATACACCGAAGCGTTCGCGTATAATTTAGTGTTGGAAAGTACCCATCATTTCAGTTTGAACGACAATCTAATCGTTGCGACTTTAGGCCATCAATCTCACAATGATCCGGTCGCCGGTCATCCGTACTTCGGATCATCGAAAATTTTGACGGAATTATCAAATTTACCGGGATATGAAGAAGGATTTGTCGATCTTAGTAGGAGTACATTCAACGTTGACACGGACACCTCACTGATCAATGGAGTTAACCCAGCATGAGCGTTCTTTTCTTTTTTTGAAAAATGAAACTGCGATATAAATTAAACTGCAATATAAATATTTATAATGCTAAAAGCTGTAAAATTGTCGACTAATGCGCCACAGGCACAACATTTATCATTGTTCGTCGCTTCTCTTGGCGTTACAAACAAATTAGAAATTTACTCGTGCGAAAACAACGTTTACATAAATGCCGATATAATCACACCGGTATTATCGGTCGATTTAAAGTGGTTCCATAAGAATGCGGAATCACCGACCCATTATTTGCGCATTAATAAGACTACATACATCAATAAATACGGAATGACCAAGTTGCTCGGGCAATCCAAGCAAGAGGCCGCATACAAACTTCAGGACTATTTATACGAATTATTTTACAAAGTAGAAACTGACGGCTATGTCGAAAGGGACGACCTCATATCACGCAAAAAATTAATGAATCTGGAGGAAAATATTACTCTATACAAAGCAATTATAGAAAATAACCAGTCTACGATCGAAGAATCGCAAGCAGCGACGACTACAGCGCTAAACGAATGCCATATATTAGAAACCGAAAATGCCCAATTAAAGGACGAAATCTGCAGATTAGAACAGGAAATAAAAGATATCAATGAAGAATTATCTTCCACAAAGGCCATCGCGACCAAACTAGCGAAGTACGTGCGAGTGAAATCCGTTAAACCTCCGCCAGAAGCATATGACGATTCATTAGAGGTGCCTGACGAAGAACCGACCGATCCTGCGGAATTAACGGCAATTACGGATGAAGCGATGAACGCTAAGGCCAAGCTACAAAGCACTAAAAAAAGGGTGCAAAAACCTACCAATAAGTTTTATTTGATGAGATCTGCAAATAAGGTTGATTTGCATAATTATAATTGGGAGCTGACTGACGCGGAGCCATCGGAAGAACTAAAAATTCGGTCTGAACAATTTCTGATTGGTGATATCTTACTAAGTCCGCATTCTATGATTCTTTATAGAAGTCTGACGCTTAACGAGGACAAGAAAAATGCGATCACTTTATTTATTGATGTGATAGGAGGCATTTTTGATGTTGGAACTGCTGAAAAATTAATACATTGACCTAACTTATGTCAACTTATCTATTTACGTTAACTATACTTCAGCTGTACTTTAATCGCATCTAACTTATCTATTTACGTTAACCGTACTTCAACTGTACTTGAATCGCATCTAACTCACCTTAATCTAGGTAACCGCACTATTTTAATAATTTAAATGCCAATAGATCTATCATTTTTTGAACAAATTCCTTATTCCATTTCAATATGTCACTAGGATTCTCGTTTGTATATTTTAATTCAACCCCCGCGTTCGCTAATAAGGCCGCTTTTTCTTTACTGATAACAAGCTTAGGAACGGGCAATAGCATATTCAAATTATCCAATGCGATCATCGCGTACTTTTGCGACACGGACGGTACTGCATAATATCGGAGCCATTCAAATTCGCAACGCTCCAGTGCATTATTTAACTTTGCACATTCTAATACAACCCAATCATTTTCTTCTGCGCTAGTGTCTTTTATGTCGCTTTTTTCTGCGCTAGTGTCTTTTATGTCGCTTTTTTCTGCGCTAGTGTCTTTTATGTCGCATTCCCCATTATAAGGCGTTATCCATACATTAAACCCTTTCATGTTGATCATTTTATCATTCGTGACATAATACGCACCGATTTGATAGATAGCGTGCGCCAGTAAAGTCTCATACTTACAATATTTAAAATCCACTAAATAACTGTCCGACGCCTTAATATTCAAGGTTTTATACAAAAGAAATGGGAAAGGTGTATCACGGAATGCCCTTACTGAATATACCCCATCCCTTACAACTCCGGTTTCGACCACCTCATTCCCCACCAATATTTCCACATTCGTTCCTTCCGCCGCTTTTATCGTTATATCAAATATATATCGGTGTAATCCGTAACTGTAAAATTCGGTTTGGTCTTTGGCAAAAAAGACATCTTCATAATCTATGATTTGCGATATTTTTTCCAAATCATACATTGTATATTCTAAAACTCTTTTTTTAATACTTCGATAGTTTTAGCGAGCGTTTTAGAACACCTTGCTATATGTATAACATCTACAGGGGCATATTTTTTATCTGGAAATACGGTCGTTTCTAGTTCTTCAAACTCCTCGGCGGACGCCGCCCCTGTAAACATATGTTCCAACATTTCTTTGATTTCACTGCTTATAAATTTGCCTAAATTGATTTTTAAGTCGAACCTACCCGGCCTTAACAGTGCATCGTCTATTTTATTTAGATAATTCGTAGTCGCAATGACAACTCTACCCCGATGCTCTTTAACGCCGTCTAAAACAGTTAATATTGTATCTAGCGTTAGCGCGTTTTCCAACTCGGTTATTCGTGTTTTAATAAGCTTGATTTCCTGCTCTATAGGCGTGCCGGAATCTGTGGATTTTGAATCTTTCGAACCGCCGGACATTGCCATGATCTTAAGCAGTTCTAAATGTCTATCCCGTAAATCTTTGAGTTCATTACTAATGAAATCTTTTGTGGCTTTCCCGTCATCTGTTCGCTGTTGGATTACTCCTTGGACGCAGTCGAATTCTTCCAAACAATACACGTAGTTTTCATAATTATCAAAAACAACTTCAAAATCTTGTTTGGATTTTATAGAATGCATATTTATGATTTTTACCGATCTTTTCAAATACAGAGCAATAGCCTTTATTAAAAACGTTTTGCCTGTTCCTGGATCGCCGTGTAGCAACATACCTAAATTATACGTTCCGTAACCACCCAGCGCAGCACCGCTTTTGTTTGCTTCGATAAAGGCGTCCAATGCAGCCAATATGTCAGGCTTATGTCTAGAAATAAACATATCGAACGTACGGTCCGGATAGATATTGCCTAATACCCTACCAGTCAAACTATAAATATAAGTGGTATTTTTATCACCATATACAAGCCCTGCATCTTCGCCTGTCAAATTAAATGTTGCGATAAAAGCCTTTAGGGCACTGTCAGACGTGTACGCCATACTAATGGTACCGGTGGTATTTTCTTTATACAGACATACTAATCCATCATCATTTATGTAAATAGGTTCATGGATTTCGACCGCTAAAGTTTTTTTCAATATATCAAACGGCGAGGATCTTTCTGAATGTTCGAACTTTTTAGAATTAAAATTATAAAATACCGGATTGGACGGCGTCGTATTTTTATGAATAGTCGAATAATGGATAGCAATTTTATTGCTAAATCCCACTTTATCGTCACTTACGAACCACGATGCATAATTAAATTTACCTTTCATACCGGCGGCTAAATCTCTATAATACGATACATTATCTTGTGTTATTTTTTTGTATTTATCGGCATTTTTCCACATTTTAAATCGTACAATTATTGTATTCCACGAAATAACGGTAAATATAACACTAATAATCGACATCAGAAATATGTTGATAAGGTTATCTTGCGTTTTATCACCGGTGTTAACATGTGAATAAATTTCGAATTTTAATAAATCCATTAACGCCGCAAAAACCGGTTTAAAAGCGGCAGTTACGGTATCACTAACAACAGAAGCAGCCATACTTAACAACAAATATTAATAATAGTAATTAGGCAAATTCAATTTTCTTTTACCGTTCTAAAGGTAATGGAATACCGGACGCTTCGGGGTATTTTTTTCCCTGCAACAATGTCGGTCTTTCTTGCTTCAATACCATGGGTCCATTTGTTCCTAGCTTCACCCGTCAATTTCAGGAGCGATCCGGGCTCCAAAATAATGGTGTGTTTTAGTGCATTAAATTGCAAATTCATTGGTATTGGACTGCACAAAGATAAACTCGCGACTATTCCGCCAAAACATGGATTGTCTATATGCGGGCTTATTCCTTCACCGGGTTCATATTTATTAATAATGACATTGTCGGGAGATGGCAAATCGAGATATTCCGCCGTTTTCTTTAGCCATCGGGGGATCGGCGTCTTTCCGGATAGTTTTTTAGCAGTGTAGTCGTATATTTGGCCGTATTGTTGCACTTGTCTTTTTCCTATCACGTGGCTCCATTTACCTTTTTTAATCAATCTAACCAAAGTTGTTTCGTCTTCTTCAGTAATTGCGTCGTTCAAAAGGTATAATCCTGGAATTTCTTTAAAATCCATGATATTAGGGTCTTCTGACGTTTGTGTATAATTATCATTCTTCATATTCATATTTGAAATTTTTGCATCGTTATCCATTTTAATTTTTGTGTAAGTTACGCCATAATTGGGGTTCGGCTTACATTTTACTGTTCTGTTAGTTAATAAATCCCATTCTGACCATTCTTTATCAGCAACCGGGCCATCAATCAAATCAGCAGTCGAATAAGCATCTAAATTCGTGTCGCTCGGGTCATTACCAACTATGTACCAGTCCGACAATTCGTTGCACTCTAAATCTACGTCGGGAATTTCACAAATATACCAGTCTGTCATTTTTGTTTTAGCTTTTAGTATTAAAATATATTATATTATGTTTCAACAAAATTATCAAGACTGGACTCCTGTTGTCTTACGCAAAACTCCCGCAAAACCGAAACCATCGCCTATTATGACGGATGCCAAGAGACACTCATCTTCCGTGCCAAAAGCATCCACTGGTGATACAGAACCGCCAAAACTGGTTGGAAAAGTACTTGGCCGTCAAATAGAACAAGCGAGAGCTTCTAAAAAAATAACTCGAGCGTAATTGGCACAATCTTTGAATGTTCAGGAAAGTGTAATACGTGATATTGAGTCTGGAGTTGCAAACATGAACAAAAATTTCATTCAACAGATATCCAGAAAGCTCGGTTCTTCTTTCGGCAATAAGTCTTAATGCGGACAAAATTCATACATGTCTTGTTGTTTCTAAGTGCTTAACCCCCCCCCCCCAAAAAAAATATCTGAGCATTCTAAGCAATCCAAGTATCTAATTAATCTGAACAAACTAAATATGAAAATTGCCAAACCTAATAAAGAATGGAGAAACTCGCCGATTTAAACCGCGCCGCCCTGTATAAACGCCTAGATAAAGTGCAAAAGGAGTCCGAATTATATGTGGCATTAGATTTGATAGATACTCTAAGCATGCAAAAAGAGCGTGACAGGAGATTAATAAACAATTATTCCGATAGCGAAATGGTGACGTTAAAAACTAGCCGAAAAGGGCGAACAAAAATGGTAAGAATGTTTACATTAGCAGGCATCGAAAAATACTTATATGAAGGGCGCGTTTATGATTACGAAAACGCATGTTCTTATTTCGGGATAAAACCAAAAAACAAACTAACCGAAAACTTTGAAATGGACATTAAGTCTATGCAACGGCCGGACTGCGCCTGCTCTGTTGCAACGTACGACACCAAAAAAATGCTTAAGTGGTTATTTGGCAAGCGCAAGTCATGCAAAGAATTGGGTGACCAAATGACGATTGACACATTACTAAAAAGGTTTGGCGATTCTGATGAAGTTATAACAGAACGAATGCAATTCTTGTTATCAAAAAAATAATGAAGATTTTATCGCCTCAAAGGAAAAATAAGAATTATCAACAATTCATTTCAATTCTCCAAATAAAATATGAATAAATTTTTTTTTCTTTAGCTGGAGAAAATGATATGAGAATCTCATAAGCATTTATTTTAATAAAATCTTCATGATAAACTACAACGACAATAATTCGAAATCTTCCTTAGACAGATCTAAGGAAAATTCCGAAGCAGCATTAAGTCTATCTTTTAAATCATCCAATTCCGATATTTCTGCTGATATTGCCCTTATTTTCTCTTCTAAAGAGCCCGCATCAAATACAGCTACGTTCCACTGTAAATCGTACTTTTTATCAGAAGTGCCGACTTTTTCAATATTCCTAGCTGTGTCTACATGGACCCAGTTGGTGGAATGCATACTGTTTACTATGTCAGATAAAATCGACTTTTCCTTTTGTAATAGGTCAATTTTACTAAGTAACGTATGGATTCCATATTTAACGTTCAGCTCAAAGATGCGGTCTTTCCATCGGGCTATTAATTTTTGTTTAGATATATGGCTGTATATCTTGTTTTGTGCTTTCGCCAGATCTTTCGTCAAATTATCCATCCCTGTGTAATTCAACAAATTGATCTGATGATAGTACCAAATAGCCAACGGACCTTTAGAAAAGATTTTAGATTTGGGGGTTATATCAGAAGATGTTCGTAATCGGGCCAGAAGCTTATTAGCACGAGTCATAGAACATCGCCAAGTAGTAACTTTGCTGTCGGAAGTATCAGCCGAGGCGGCAACCGCTCTGGATGACACTTCATCATTGAAAGTCGTCTGAGTTGTCGGTGTCGTCATCGTCGTCTAACCCTCTTCTGGCATTATGATTTATCAAATCAATCTTTAAATTAAAATCAGAAGCCAATTTAGATACACTGTTAGATTTGTAAATTCTAGAAACCTTAGACGCAGACCAAGGTCCGCCCTTAATTTCATAATCATTCAGTAGAGTCGCGATGTTTTCCCAACGTAAATCGGTCTCTAAAGTAGGAGTTTTTTCGTCTAGAACTATTGGATGTGATTTTGTGTCGCCTCCGCATAGCGCCATTACTTCGTTTATCTTTTTCATAGTCGTCCCCGGTGTTTTGCACAACTCAATAAACTGCAGTATATGCTCCGCCAGTGGGTCGGCAACTAATACATGCCGCCCATTATCTAACCGTTGCTTATTATATCCGAATGGCGCAGTGGAGCCTGTAAAATATCCCTGGGACCGAATATATTTCAAAGCATCGCGACTCCTCGCCGCTATTTTGGCACTTTCTGCTTCGGCATATCTTAAATACTTCTGAAAAGTCTCCCATTCGGGGCCTCGCAACTCGACGAGTCGCAATTTTTCGACTATAAAATACAGCTCATTTCCCGCTTCGATAAATCTTTCGGCCAGATCGATTCCATTGTCAAAATTACGGCTTAAACGATCTACGCTATAAAATAGAATTTTTTTATTTTTTAATTTGACAAGTCTTTCCAGAGGTTCAGGAATATTTTTATATGCAGACCCGGTATATTTTATGGTTTCCTTAATTTCCCATTTACATTCTTCGGCAACTTTGAGTATTTCGGCTTCCTGATAATCTAATCCGGAACTACCACGAACACTGATTCGGCAAAAAGCGTAAGCCATGATTAATTAGTTGTATATAATGTTATTATTGGGTATAAAATTCACATTTTATTTCCCATCGCAAAATTCATATAAGCCGAACTGGTTCGTGGGCCGGTGTATTCTTCCGATCCCCAAAGAGACACCTTGATAACTTTCGGCACTCCGGTCACTTTGTATTTGTTTCTCCATTTACGAGTAACGGAATCATCGTTATCAAGATTAACGTCTATTATTTCGGCGTTTAAATCGCTGGCAGCTGCGTGTGCTTTAAATGCATTCCACTCTTTTTGAGATTCCACGCAGTATTTGCAGGTTGGTCGGAAAAACCGAACAACTCGAATTTTCTTGTTTAAATTGTACCAACAAACGATGTACCATATCACAACCGCGATTACTATTGCTAGGAAAATAACTAATCCGTTATCCATTTTGGTAATTTATAATTTTATATATTACTACAGATCGAATGTAAAGCTCAAAAATAACACTTTAACCACCCGAGGTACCTTGGACACTTCGACCCTTTTAAACATCCCAAACTTCCGAGGTACTTCAAATACCTTAAACACTTCAAAAAATAAATCGTCCATTATTCATCTTTATTCATCTTTATTCATCTTTATTCATCTTTATTCATCTTTATTCATCTTTATTCATCTTTATTCATCTTTATTCATCTTTATTCATCTTTATTAGTCTTTATTAGTCTTTGTTAGCCCGCATATCCAATTACATTTATAAACCTAACAATATTTTATTATTATCGACACAGGTGCCTAAAAACACACTGTTTTGTGAATTAGTGGATAAACATTCCGGATAATTTTTACTGGGATCCGTTATGTATATTTTCTTTCCTAACCAACTAAAAGGCAGCACACTGCCCGCATAAATATGTCCTTTAATAACAACACTGCAGTAATGTCCCGTTTTAGCGTCATTGGTCGCTATGCCGATATATCCCGCTGGGTTTCCATTATAACCAATTTCGAACGTCGAAATCACATTAGGGTCATAGCAGTGCAAAAACAATTTTGTTCCCGGTATTTCAAATAAATAATTTTCGTGTTTTACAATTCCCGCCGGCTCGTACAAACACGTACCATCTTGATATCGTATACCTAGTTTTATTTGGTCGCCATCAAACTCGAAAGGCTGTATATAAACCGGCACTCCTGTTGGGCCTGTAGCGTACGACATTGCGTACACGTCAGCAGTGCTATTGTAACTTATTCCTAAAGGTTCTATATTCGCATTTTTAAAACTCTTGCTCGAAAGTTTATGCACGGTTATACCGATTACATCTAATACTTGTATATAACAGGAACCGGAAACTGTTTTTTCCAGTGTAATAACAACACCATGATTATTATCATAATACATACCAGCACAATCCATGGTTTCATAATCCATATAGCATTCCCCCGTTGTTATTGCGCCTTGATAACTCGAAACAATAAACACTAATTTTATTATACCGTAGCTTATAATACAGGTACCGCCCGGTATCATAACGAGATGTATTTGTTTATTTGTGTCCGCTATAGACGTATTACAAACAGAAGTTTCCACAGTCCCTAATTTCATTTCGCCAAATTCCCTACCTATTGAAACTAACGTGATAACGAAATTTTGGGACTCTTCACTATGTGCCACGATAACTAAAAAATCGGTGTTCTGATCATACCCTGCTGTCATATTGTCCAATCTGCCGGCTTTACCCGTTACTAAATCACTGCTAACATTATCCGTAACTGCATAACTACCGACATTACCCGTAACTGCATCACAGACTAATCTACTGACCTTTGTTTCGGCACCAAAAGGATTTTGAATTTTACAAACATTGCAATTCGATCCTTTGGATATCATATAGACTACTGCATACACATCACTACTTATCTGTAATATTTTGCCGCACCCATCATACCACTGACCATCGGCAGGATACTCGTCAGTGGTAAGAGTATACACATAATTTTTAATCACCTTATTATTTTTTTTAGAGATAAGATACAAATATGCATACATTTTGGTCCGTTCTAGTAATTTAGTTTGTGTGAAGGCCAGCACATATTTATCGGAATCGTAATCAAAAACGGACAAAGATTTGTTTCGTCCGTCGAAATCTGGAATATCCTCTAGTTTTCTGATTTTTCCTCCGATTCCTTTAAATATTTTACCAGATCCATCGGGATCCATACACACAATATCTCCTTTCCTGATTTCACCGCCGGTCGTATAATTTACAGTTTCTTTATACCAGGTTTCTGCCGGCTTACTTAACAATACATCATTATCACCGACTTTCCAGTATAAATCCAGCCCACGGCGTTCCAATAAAGCATCGTTGAACGCTACATTCCTGTTACGAATGTTTACGGAATTATCGGTAAATAGGACTGGAGTTGCTTTTCCGGACGTAACCGCCAGTCCGCCGCAAGACTGCGAAATACCGACCGTGTAGTCTTGTAAATCATAACCGAACGTTATGGCGTCGCGTTTTCCTCTATAAACACCACTGGTTTCGACCCTGTCTTTAGATATACGAGTTATTCCCCTGGTCGAATCTACGCCAGAAATCACAGTTAGCCCATCGGCCGCATATACTGTACCAGTATTCAATCCGGGAGTGGACACCGTACCATTATTTTCTATCGTTGTTTTTTCTGTTCCGCCATTAAGCACCAATTTGTTATTAACAAGGCTAATACCGGCATCGGACCCTTCAAAACCATACGCGGCCACTTTACTGTCCATAAGAGGCGCGCGCAACGGGTAATTTACATTTTTGTCGGTCAGATCCACCGAAGTTAATCCAGATTGCCAAAAGACAGAATCACCGATTTTTTGCAAAATGCCCTGCCCCAAATCAATCTTACCACTGGGTATTTCTAACTTTTGATCAGAAATGCTCAATAAGGCATCTCCCGATAAGGATGAAATCGAAAATACCCCGTCATTTTCGGATATTACCGAATTTGGCAAAATCAACCCGCTAGTTTTGAGTCCCGCGTCTGTCACTGCTAGAACTTGGCCGGTCCCTTGTTTTTCCACCGCGAAATATCCATCAGAACCCGTAATTCGATAGTCCATCACAGCAAGACTGGGTGCTTTAACCTCGTCAGATACTGCGCCTCCCGTAAATTCTTCTATAGTTGTGTTTATAAGGGTTTCTTTACCATCGTCCGTAATCCACCATAAATCTGGGCCTCTTGCTTGCAAACTACCGACTGGTCCAATAGAGACTTTATTGCTATTAATAGTCGGGATCACCGTGCCAGAAGGGTTAAAATCCGCCAAAACTCTCCCATTATTTACTACCATTAAACTGTTTTCGTGTTTTGTAATACCCAAAGACTGGTTAGATGCAAAAGAATATACAGGAATTTGCAATTCGCCGTCTGGCGCGTACATCGGATATCGCACTCCGTTACACAGATCGGTATCATTCCAGAATAGTTTGTCATGTCGAACCTCGAGCACTCCTTTGTTTTCGTTATTCGAGATAGAAATTTTAGTATTGATATTCAGGGCTTCCTTGCCAAAAACTACAACCGGCTCGTTGTCGACAACTATGGCAGGGCCGGTCTCGAGCTTGGTCATCCCGCATCCCGGAGAAGCGCCAAAACTATAACTAGGATATGAAAGGCTTCCGTTCGGTGCCTTAAGCGGATATACGGGTTTGGTTATATCCGTTTCGGCGGTGCTAGTTTGCCAGTACAACCCCGGATCATTAATTTTTTTGTATAATTTTCCTTCAGATGGCACTACTGGCTGCATGGACACTGCATCAGAGATAGCTAGCGGTTTATATATTATAGTTTGGTCGGAAGCCGCCGCAAGCACCAATTGCCCGCCCGCAACCACTCCCAAAACATCGTCCTCAATTTTTGTTATACCGGTGTCCGAATCATTTATAAACGTGAATTCGGGCTGTTGCAGATTGCCGCGGCTTTGCGCTTTAAATTCCGTTAAATCGCGGTTTAAAATATATCTGGAATCTTTCGTTTGCCATACTAAATTATTGCTGTTAAATTCTTTGTATAAATTGCCTATTTTACTGTCTAATGGATAGTCAGGGTGCATATGTTCGTTGATTTCGAGTAGTCCGGTTATTTTTGTTACCCCTTTTTGAATGCTCAACGCGTCTGCTATTTCGATGGAGCTTCCGGTAGATAACATGCAAAGGTCCGCAAAATCGACACTGGCTCCTACCGGTACTTGTAAAGGAAATTTGGGTGATACGGAGGTCAAATTTACTTCGACATCATCCGCGGTGCTCGCATACAAATCATTACTGTTGGGTTTTTTATATATAGAGACACTACCACGACTATCGTTTATCATTATTTTGCCATAATTGATTGTTCCATAAGGCGTGTACTCTTTTATTTTTGTTCCGCCGACCGATGCTACTAAATTACCGGCAACCAGGCTAAATCCAGTACTATCACCGCCGCTAAATGAATATGCCGGTTCTTGAATAGTGCCGTTAGGCAGCAGTAATTTATCTGGAAGTTTATTTTTATTGGTCAAATCTATGTCGCCGTCGACCGTCCGCCACCACAAGCCTTGTTCACCCATTTTTTTGTATAGAAATCCTGTTAGCGGTGTTATCGGATCGTCATATACGGCCGACTCTAAAATTTCCATTGGTCTGAACATTCTAATTGCGTCTGCATCTATTGTGGCAGTTTCGAGTCCGTTACACTTAATGCGGACGTTACCGAACGAATCTGGAAATACACCGGAATCAGAAAATACTCCGGAATCTCCTACGTTTTGACTACTGCTAGTGCTATTCAAAGAACTGGCACTATTCAAAGAACTGGTATTGTATAGTGCGTTAGTGCTATTTAAAGGGTTGGTATTGTATAAATTATTCAACAAATCATTTACATTTACCGCACTGCTTGGGTCATTTACATTTACCGCACTGCTTGGGTCATTTACATTTACCGCACTACTCACATTTACATCACTTACATTTACTGCGCTGTTTGCGTCACTTACATTATCTACATTTACTGCACTACTTACATCACTTGCATTATCTATATTTACTGCACTAGTGTAATCGACGGAATTAAGCGGGTTCATATAATTTCGGCGCATATTCAATACAGGGGTCTGTCCGCTCGCCAGATTTACCTCGCCGGCTATCGTTTTCCACCATAATCCATGATCGTTGGGTTTTTTATATAAGAGCCCTTTACCGACCAAGTTTAAAGAACTCGGAATATAATCTTTAATAACTATCGGCCGACGAAATTCAGTAAATTTATCATTTTGGGACATTGTTGTATCCATCCCAGAGGTAAATATTACATTTTTTTCACAGTCCAAATACCAACCGATCGTTTCATCGTGGCGAAATCCAATAGCTGGATCGCCCGGCCCCCCGTCGCAACAAGCCGACAATTTATTCAGAGTCATAGTCACGCCTTGCGGCTGCGGTAAATTATCACACATATTTTTACGTATATAAGTAAAAAATATAAAACTTTACTATGCTTTCTTTCCGCCATAGTAACGTCTCGCTAATCCTTTTAATACCATCTCTTCGGCCAGATCTCGACCGTCCGGCATGGTTATTTTGGCTAATAGTCTTCCGTATTTTTCTTTGATTTTATCGTTATTTAGCACTTCTATTTTTACTATTTTATTTAACAAATTGGATTCTACGAAGTTTTTAGCAGCTAATGCCGATTTTCGCGATAATTCGGTGCCGCCGCGCAATTCGTCGCAATCTATTCCATAAATACGCACGTTAAATTTGCATGGACCTCCATTATAAATGGCGGCAATAGTTATCGTATCACCATCGTACACTTTTATGACTTTAGCTTCTTCAAAATCGTATGTAACTACCGGTGTGTTTTTGTAATCTAATGTTTCTAATTCGTTAATCACGTATAATTTATGGGTGCTGATTATGTTGGACTCTTTAATCTCTTTAGACTCTTTAATCTCTTTAGACTCTTTAATCTCTTTAGCCTTAGTAGCCGACTTGTTGATCTCGGCAGAAAAACAAGAGCCCATTTTAATTTTGATTATTCCGTATATATTGTATAATAATGGATTCATTTTTGATATATTTGGCTAAAAAAGCCAAATGGGATCGACTCCTCCCATTTCCCAATTCGTTCAGGATAACGACTTCTCCTGGATCGGACCATACTAAAGAGGAGTACGATTCATTCATCAAAGCTCTGTTGGCCGAAACTAAAGAAGCGATAGACTACGTTACTAATGTAGAAATAGGAATTGTGTTACATAATACTCAATCAATTCATCCAAATATAGAAGAATACGAATTCAGATACGATACCATCGATGATTTTAGGAAAAATCTGAAATATAAAGAACGATGGTATTTATTTCATGGTTCTCCCGTAGGCAACTGGCATTCGATATTACGTACCGGTATAAAAAACATGTCCGGAACTAGATTTATGACCACTGGGCAGGTATATGGACCAGGTGTGTATGCGACTGATGATTTGCGAGTAGCCTCCTCGTACGGTTCAGGGCAAAGTTCAAATTCCGTGAGTTATGTGGCGGTATTGGAAATACTTGCGGAACCTAGCCAATTTAAAAAAACCAACGGTATTTATGTTATATCGGACGACAAGTTGCTGTTTCCCAGATATTTATTTCAAATCAAAAAATCTATAAACGCTAGTGGCGGGGACGTTTTGGCGTTTTACAAGAAGCTCCGCGATGGATTAATAAAGCCAAAAACGAAAATCAAAAGACTCAACGCCGATAAAAAAATGCTAGATGCTTATTTTATTGAGGATTTGACAGAATACTGTTGGTCGATTGTAATCAACACAGTCCTGTTTAGATGTTACGTGTATAATTACCCTTTTACCAAACCGATCTTACAATTGGTCTACAAAATCAATCCCGAAGTAATTGATAAGCAGTCAGATCAAAAATTTGACTACCCTTTCGATTCTCTGGGGTGTTATATGTCTGGATTAGACTGGTCTCCGCAAAATTGTGTACTAGACATGATAAATGATCTGAAAAATAAGGTAAATATGAATTCTTTGGAACAGGCTATGGAACAGACCACCGGGAAATCTATCGAACAATATTGTAAGTTGGAAGATTAAAAAATAAAACTATAGATAAAACTATAGATAAAGCTCAGGGAGTTAGATTAAGTCTTCATTTTCCACTAATTGTATATAACTTACCAGTGCCATGTATAATCCATAACAACATTCCGACATATCTGGAGCTATAGTCACCAATTGGTCGCTGCACATTTTTACCGAATTAGTTATATATTTGAGATCTCTTAATTTTTTGTTATAGACCGGGTCTTTAAACGGACCGCTGTCCGTTGCCTCTTTAATTTTGGCCAAAGATTTTGCGGTATCATCCATGTCATCGGTATTACAGTTTGCATCTGGTATATCGAGTTTTTCCTCAGAAATATCACGATCAGGTAATCGGATTTTTTTGTGATACAAATATAAAGATCTAACCAGAACACACGATTTTTCGATTAATTGGCAATATTCATAGTTGTCAGTAGTCGCGCATTCCTTCGCCAATACGGACATTCGCAATACCAATTTATTCAAATCTGAAGCTGAGTACAATGTTCTGTAATTATCAAGAATAGTTATTTCTCTTTTGATATTTTGACGCGATTCCGTCAAGAGTGCACGTTCCGTACTTTCGTTCATTTTATGTTTTGTATGATAAATCGGATTCAATTTTTATATTTCAATAGTAACACAGGTGCCTCCCGAGTCTTGCGTAGATCTGACGTTACTTTTTATTTGAATATTCCAGTCCATTAAGTTAACTATGGATTTTATTAGAGTCCAACCAAGTCCGGTACCTTCTACATCTACTTTTTTGCTGCGATAAAAAGCCGTTCCGAGTTTGCGTAACTCTTCTTTATTCATACCGATTCCAGTATCACGGATGCAAATGGCAACTTTCTTATTATCTAGGACTTTGCATGTGATATATATTTGCCCTTCCGGGATGTTATATTTAATAGCATTTGTCAGTAAATTTGTTAGAACTTGTCGTAATTTAACGGCATCTGTAAAAATGCGAATATCATTCGTTGTATGGGAGTCATTTGCGTATTTTTCTTCTATTTGGATATTTATTTTTTTATCATTCGCCGACGATTTGTATTCTTCGACCAAACTTTGTAATAATTCCGACAAATTAACCGAACCGAACTTAATTGGGGACTTGCCAGAATTGCGATATTCGTCGTAGTCGCTTTCTATTCGTTTAATTTGAGTGATAGATGCTTTGACCAAATTTGTATACTCCTGAAAATTTTCTGGGTAGTTTTCGGCCAGCTCTATTAGCGAATATATGTTGCTCAGGCAATTTTTTATTTCGTGCATAAATACCGAATGATCAGTCATATTTATATTTAAGTATTTCAAAAAATAAAGGGATGTTGCCACCGGCACGCATCGCGGTTCTTGTGATTTTTATTTGCCAAACTGTCAGTTTTACTATTCGTATTTCTTACACTCTTCGGTCAACCTTTAGTCAACCTCGGTATTTTTTGTTTCCTTATTCATGTTGCTCAATAATTCATATAATCTGCTTTCATAACTGTCATATCTATCAGCACCCTCGTTAATAAACCAATATATTATTGAAATCAACGCCATACGTAATCGTGCGTCCGACATAGAAGACATTTTCGCTATCAAATCGTATAGTTCTGTCCGATCGTCCAATAAACACTCAAAATTCTTATTCTTATTCACCAATAGTCTAAAAATATAATGAATTTCGGTAATTTTATTCAAGTACTCCACGCGTTCTCTTGCTTTACAACCATCCCATTCTTCGACGATTACACCTTCATTTTCTAATTGTTTTGTTAAAGGTCCGATTTGCCGGTCAGCAGCAAAATTAGTTATCGTGTTATAAACACAGTATAATCCTAATAATCCACCAAATAAGATAAAGCTAAACATTGCAGCAAATTCGTATAATTATTATAGACAATAAAGTTTAACCCAATATACTTAATAATGAACATACAAATCGTTTCCGACGTTCATGCCGAATTTTGGTCGAAAAAAGAAAAGTTCGGCTTTATCAAGCCTTCCGCTCCGATACTGGCATTGCTGGGGGATATATGTTGTTGCGGTTCTGCTGATGATTTTGAGGTATTCAAACGTTTCATATTAGAACTGTTGCCTTGGTACGAAGTTATTTTGTTTGTAAGTGGTAATCATGAGTATTATTTCAACCCAGAAAAGAAATCGACCGTTCCCACGAAATTGAACACCTTACAGGGTATAGACGCGAAAATTAAAAAATTTTTTAACGAGACTTCAACAAAACTACATTATCTGAATAATGAATCATTACTCATAACTGCCAAGGGTAAACAGTATCTTATAGTTGGAACAACCTTGTGGAGTTGGATACCGGAAAATAGAAGGCCAATAATGCGGAATTTGATGAATGATTATCAATATATCTATGTTGAAGAAGGAAAAAAAATAAGAAGATTGGTCCCTGACGATGTGTCAAATATGTATCTAAAAAATGTCAAGTATCTTAAATCGCAAATAAGTCGGGCCAAGAAATCGGGACATAAGATGATTGTTCTTTCGCACCACAAACCGTACACCAGTACGTTATATAATGAGGACACGTTAGATCCTGCGTATGAAAGCGATTTGCATACTTTAATGGGGGAACCTGTTGTATTGTGGGGTTACGGACACACCCATGTGGCGGATAGTAGTATGCACGGATCTACATGGATGTATTCGAATCCTAAAGGGTATCCTAAACAGAAAACTAAGTATAATAAGGCTACGTCTGTTAAAGTATAGGACTTAAATACTTACTTAGACTTACCCAGCCCCAAATATCTACTTACACACATACCTGGACTTACCTATTTAGACCCAAATACCCAGCCTTAAATAATCAGAAAAATTTATAATAATTGCATACAGTGCGTCTTAGCTCTTGTTCTTTTAAAAAATCTATTATTTTTTTGGCGGAATTTTTGCCATTATACAAATCATAACTAAAGGCGTCCAAATAATCGCCAGTTATATCTACAAACAGCATACGCCCATAATACGTGGTTAAATCTATTGCTCGTCCATCCGCTATCATACAAATGATGTCTTTCCTAGCTTCATCTAACGTAAGCACTGGACTTAACTCTTTACAATAATAAAAATTTGGCGACAATCTCGCTTTTTGCCATAATGAATACAGAAGTGTATCTTTCGGCAGGTACTTGATGTATATTTGCATCGGATATTTTATTGTCCTATATAATTCTCGAGTTTAATATACCAACAAATCTGCAAGATGTCGAGCGCTATTATATTGCTGGAAGACGAGCCACTATCCAGCGTTTTATGCAAATGGGTAGGATGGATGGCTATCATGGTTGTGTTTGTTATGCTTATAATCTATTATTCTAGCTATTTTGCTAGGGACGGATACACCAATCCTAAAAATGAATGGCATCCAGTCCAAAATATAAAAAATAATAAATGGAGGGCTAGGTTCGAAGAAGTCGACAAACTTACCTACTTGTAATTTATCCGATTTATTATTTACTCTTACCACGCACTTCATTACGTACTCTTATTAGATACTTTAACTACTTAACGAGCTGCTTTATTATGTACTCTTATTAAATTATACGCGCTCGTCCGCGTTTAGTCGAACGTCAATGAAGAATCCGCAGAAAATAAGTATCCATCATATTTCTGTATAATTTTCGCAATTATTATTTTTACTTCGATATCATCTAAGGGTTCGTAAACTTCGCCCATATGACAATTATCGAAAACGGTCGATTCCAATATTATAAGCAACGCCTTCAAATAATCCGTATAGTTATCGCCGTTAATATCGTTCTCGCTTATCATAAATTTGATTATGTCTACGACGCTATTAATGGTGGTCTTCATTTCGTACGTTTTGATTATATCTTCCGCGTATTTCGTACATTCTTGCAGAAGATTACTTTCATTCAAATGAGACAAACTTTTAAATTGAATCGGAGATTTGTATTTCTGTCGCACTATGCCGTTAGAAGGCACGATATGTTTTATTTTTTTCTCTCTTGCAAATGCTAAAACTTCGTCGTATAATTCACGAGCGGTAATCCTTTCGACTGGATCTGATGCCATCATTCGAATGATCCATTCTCGATATTTGTCAACATAACTAAAATTATGAGGATTGTTTTTGATAAACATTAACAAACACTCGTGAAACCGTTTCGCGTTGATGACATTTTTGAAATACGCATATTCCGATTTATCCACGTCCTTTTTTTTAAATTCGTCTAATCGAACGTCACTCTCTTCGAATGGTCGCGCACATATATGTTTGTAAAAAGGGGTGGTTGCCACTAATTCCGCCAAAATTATACCTATTGCGTACATATCGATTGATTCATCGTAATATGCCCTTTCATCTCGCATGTAAGCCATCCAAATTTCGGGGGCTCTGTGCGACCAAGTGGCGACACGTTGATCTAATAACTCTAAATTTGTTCTTTTTCGATATGCATGTGAAAAATCGATGATTACGGCTCGATCTTGCGCCGACATTAATATGTTACCAGGTTTGAGATCCCTATGAATGATGCCGTTATCATGCATGAAAGTCAACGCCGACGTAATATCGAGCATGAATTGGATCACTTCAGAGTCCCTATACATATTTCTGCCGCTTAAAACAACTGCGTGTTTTGGTAACTCAACTTCGTAATATCGCGTTTCATCTTTTTTCACAATTCTGACTGACCGGTACTTAATGATATTTTCGGTAAGGTAAGGCCACAAAAAGACATGAACTGCGTGTTCGCGCAGCCAACTCAAATTGTCGAAATCTACGTACTTTTTTGCTATCTTGTGATATAGATCTACGTGCCCTGCCCCTCCCTTCTCACGGCCAATAATTTTTTCGTCAGCCATCGCTGCCATGATAATAAATGATTAAAATCTTATAAATATTTCAAATTTTAATCATATAATCACCAAAACATCACTCAAATGGCATCAGTGTTAAAATATATATTAGGATATAAATCTACAAACACCCTGATCGATCCAACTTACGCCGAAGACGACACTAGTGTTTCTGTTGCGGAAAGCGTCACTGCCGGGGCTGTATGCAATTCTTTATGCGCTGAACCGGGGGCTTCCAGTTATTTTAAAGGAGGAATAACGGCGTATTCGATAGCTAGCAAAAAAGAAATACTTGGTATTGACACAAAATATGCGGAAAAGCACAATTTTGCCAATCCTTTTACAACCGTAGAAATGGCCAAAGCAGTGACAAAATTATTTAAATCGCGGTTTGGAATTGCGACAACTGGGTATTCTTTGCCATTTCATAGACCGGAAAACAAAGATCGTGAAGAATGCGAACTTAATATTGATGTTCCGTATGCCTATATTTGTTTATATGACGCACGTACTAACGAAGAAATAACTATCAAAGAGGAAGTTCCTTACGATCCAAATGGTAGCAAAGCAGTCCAGCGGGCTAATTTACAGGCCAGAATTGCAATTCTAGCTACGAAACTGTACAAAGAGAAAGTGGAAAAAATAAACAATTCTAAACAATAAAGAACTTTAACTTCGCCCGACTGCTTACCTAACTTAACTAACTTAACTAACTTAACTAACTTAACTAACTTAACTAACTTAACTAACTTAACTAACTTAACTAACTTAACTAACTTAACTAACTTAACTAACTTAACTAACTTAA
>JACCDR010153724.1_pt1 | contig 40663 bp, 42 predicted proteins | sample 7446431 | NCBI WGS metagenome assembly JACCDR01 (sample SAMN15323443, study PRJNA562643) | freshwater metagenome | isolation source: river surface water | place: USA:Blue River Watershed | collected 2017-08-17
AGTTGTTTGAGAACTTGTACCATTAGTACCAGAAAGTGATATGTTTAATCCTTTCTGTCCTGTTGCTGCAGCGGTTCCAGTAATAGCTAAGTCAATAAGAGAACCAGATGTAAGTGAAGAAGATGCAGCGTAGAGTCCTGTACCTGATGTTAGTGAGTTTACATTGAGTGCTAATGCTGATGAAGTTGTGGTTTGAGTAGTGTTTGAAGAAGTGATTGAAACATTACCAGTAGAAGTAAGTCCGACGGTTGTTGCAAGTCCAGCAATTGTTAGATTACCACTTGATGTAATTTTATTTGAGGAAGAATAAAACTGTATATCACCAGTAACACCACTCTGAAAAGTTAGCGTATTAGAACCAGTAACCCTAAGCCCTGGATTTGTATCACCAAGCACAAGTGAGCCTGAAGTGAGTACTGGTATTTGGCTGCCTGTGGCAGATTGAGCTGGAGTAAAACCACCGACGGTTTTTGAGTTAATTGCGAAGGCAGATGATACTATACGAGGTCGAGGTGAGAGGGTCTCAAAACTTTCTGCTCCGTCACCAGGTGCACAGGTGGAACCAACTTTTGTAGCTACCTGTACATCCATATACGCTTGATCATCAGTAAAGGCCAGATCAAGCGCATCACCACCTGCACCAGTATCACCCACATTTGCATCAAAGACACCTTCACGTGTAGTAATGGTCATAGTGGAAGGACTACCTGCAGGCCAGATCTTACTACCGCCCGTATTAGCATCGTAAATAGAAAATTTGTAACAATACTCCGTACCCGAAGAACCCCCTAATAGATTGCCACTTGCATCCATGAGTCTACCTTGGAAATTTATCACAGCTGGTACACCAGCCGCACCAGAAACTATTTGGAATGGAAAGATAAATGAGACAGAAACCAACAACGCCAAAATAGCGGAGAAAAAGCCGCGTGCGGTTTTGTGCATTGATTTTTGTTTGTTTGTGAATCTCATCTAGATTACCTTGTAATTATATCCCATTTATCAACACAAAAGAACGGCTTTCGCCGTTCTTTTGTGTTGATAACTTTTTATTTTTTATTTTTAGAGTAGTTTTTTTAGATCTGCTTCGTATTTTTGCATGACTTCTGTGCCTGCCTGCATCTTATCTACCCCATTTTTTACCTTTTCCTGTATCTCCAGTGCGATCTTTTCAAAAAGTTTTGGATCTTTTTCCATCATCTTTATAAACATTTCTACCTGATCCGGTGGCACCCCTTGAGTACGCAACATTTTACGAATTATGAAATTTTTGAACATGTATCTATATTACATTATTCATCTAGAATTTCAAAGTCCTCGGGGTTAACTTTTTGCATACGACGCAAAAAGAAAGTCGCCCCAATAGCCACCATGATGATCAATGCAAATAAAATATAAATATATAAATTTTTATAAAAACTCTTCGACGCATCAGAAGCCTGAGATGATATAGAAGAAGCATCAGCAGATGTCAGATCCACAAAATCTTTCTCGACAGATGTGTCTTTGGTAACCACGCCAGAAACATTTGTGCGCGCGAACCTCACGCTATTTGGTACCCTGCCTGCTTTTGGTTTTTGAGAGTATGTAAATACTTCATTAGTATTCTGATTTAAAATTGAAACAATAGCATTGTCTTGATATAAAAAACCTGTAACCTTTGGTGAAAAAATTATTTTTTGTTTCTTAGCCAAGATTGTATTTTGTGGAATGTAAAATATCTGTTGACCAGAACGTATGCTCCATTTTGATATATCAATATCATTGATTGAAGTATTAGAAATTTCAATAAAAAAATCTTCTTGATTTCCTGTTTTAGTGATACTAATAGGTGCCAGTGTGGCATTCACTGTAAAGCGTTTCTGAGCATTTGCTTTTGGTAAATATTCTCCGGCAAAATATTCTACCGTGACTGTATATGTGCCTTCATACAAATAAGTGTGATATAGAGTATTTGCATCATACAAATACTGCGTCTGACTCAACCCGTCACCAAAATTCCAGACGAATTTACCATAGACAAGTTTCTCATCATTCACACCGAAGGCACTAGCTTTAAAATCTACAGGCACATCAACCAACACAGGATTCCCGACAGATACTTCTAGATAAATATTCTTTGTGGATAGACTTGTGTTTTGGGTACTAGAGCCAGAACTATTTGTACTTACACTATTCACCTCTTCAGTGTCTTGATTTACATCTGCGCTATTTGTAGTATTTTCTTTTCCTGGGCTTGCTGCAAGAGACACCCACTGAGTGCTGGATTTGGATAAAGCATTACCATCTCCTGCTCCACCTACTGAGGTGTCATAAGTAACCTCATCTACTATCTCTAGATTTTCATTCTTCATAGCCAAATACTCGCCTTCATTTGAAAGAGAAAAACTAGAATCAAATAGAGACCCAGAGAATGCTGGCCAATCAGTTTTAAATTTTGTCGGATTACTAGCAATCACTGCATATCCACCTGGTGGCAATAGAGCATCCCCAGAAAATAAAGAAAGCGCATGATTTGCGCTTGATTCAAAAAACTTATATTTAGACAAATCTACTTCAGTGTCGCCATTATTATACACTTCTATCCATTCTCGATCAGTGTCTGTGCCAGACACGTCATACATAATCTCGTTGATAGACACGCCGGCATGCACCATGTGTGCTTGCAGCATGAGGGCCAAAAACAACAAAGTTCTACATCCTCTTTTCATGCTATAATTCTACTATGGAAACAGAAAACAAGAAAATAGATTTTTTGGCTATTGGGGACACCGTCACCGATGCTTTTATTAGACTTGAAGATGCCGAAGTGCACTGCAAGGTAGACAATACTGCTTGTGAATTGTGCGTAAGATTTGGCGACAAGGTACCTTATAAAGAAGTGACCATCGTACCAGCTGTCGGTAACGCAGCCAATGCGGCTGTCTCTGCTACAAGACTTGGGCTCAAGACTGCTTTGGTAACCAACCTAGGTAAAGACCGTGAAGGTGATGAGTGTATAGAATATTTCAAAAAAGAAGGCGTCGCTACTGATTTTATAAAAATGCATGATGGTATAAAAACCAATTACCATTATGTACTCTTATATGAAGTAGACCGCACCATACTCATCAAGCACGAAAAATATCCATATGAAATGCCAGATGTAGGTGAACCAGGGTGGATATATTTTAGTTCAGTCGGTGCTGATGCATATCCGTTTCATGATAAAGTCGTCACCTATTTAGATACACATCCGAACATTAAACTCGCTTTCCAGCCAGGCAAGAATGAGATAAAACTCGGCACAGAAAAAATGGCGGGCTTATATAGACGCGCAAATATTTTCTTCTGTAATGTCGAAGAAGCACAGGTGATCCTCAAAAACGAAAGTAGGGATTTACTTGAACTATCAAAGGGTATCATGGCGCTCGGACCGAAACTAGTCGCTATCTCTGATGGACCAAATGGTGCGTATTTTTATGACGGTACAAATCTGTACTCTGTCCCCCTTTATCCAGACACAGGACCAGCGATAGACCGCACCGGTGCTGGTGACGCATTTGCTTCTACTTTCACCGCAGCGCTTGCCCTCGGCAAAGATCCTACTGATGCTTTCGCATGGGGACCGATCAACTCTATGTCTGTAGTGCAACAAATCGGCGCACAAAAAGGTTTACTCTCTAGGGATAAACTAGAAGACCTACTCAAAAATGCACCAGAAATATATAAAGTAACCAAAATATCCTAAATAAAAACACCTCTCGCAAGAGAGGTGTTTTTATTTTACTATTTTCCTTACTGCTTCTTTGATTGACTCTTTATCCATACCATAATGTTTTATGAGTTCATTTGGTGTACCTGATTGACCAAATTTGTCTCGTACGCCTATAAATTCCATGGGCACTGGAAAATTTTGCACCAGTACTTCTGCCACAGCGCTACCGAGTCCACCTGCCACCTGATGCTCTTCGACGGTCACAATATGTTTGGTCTCTTTGGCAAGAGCAATTATTGCTTCTGTATCTATTGGTTTGACGGTATGAATATTTAATACTTTTATTTTTATACCCTCTGCTTCAAGTTCTTTGGCTGCAAGCAATGCATTGTAAGTGAGTCCACCAGTGACAATGATACCTACCTGTGCCACACCAACATCCGGCAACCACAAAACTTGTGCTTTGCCTAAAGTTAAAGGGGTGTCCGTAGTTGTAATCACTGGAGTTTTCTCGCGAGCTAGTCTTAGGTATGCAGGCTTTTTGGTTTTGGCAATTTCTTTGGTGATTTTTTCTGCTTCGATAGCATCACACGGTGAATAAACTTCCATATTTGGAATTATTCTCATGAGCGCAAGATCTTCAAGTGCTTGGTGTGTACCTCCATCTGGCCCCACAGAAATCCCTGCATGCGAACCGACGATGACCACCTTCTGATCATTGTAAGCGATAGTGGTTCGAATTTGTTCCCAATTGCGACCAGGAGAAAACATAGCATACGAAGAACAAAAAGGTATTTTACCCATTGCGGCCATACCGGATGCTACAGTTACTAAATTCTGCTCAGCTACACCAATCTCTACAAATCTATTGGGAAATTTTTCTTTAAACAAATGCATCTGGGTAGACTCGGTCAGGTCAGCACACAGCGCCACAACATTAGCATTCTCTTCCCCTGCTTTAGCTAACCCAATACCAAAACCTTTGCGGATTGGTTGCTGCTCGCAATCTGGGCTAAATAATTTTGGATTTAATTTTAATTCTGGATTCAACATATTTTTTATTGATGTTCCCCTTTTATTTTACCGCCTAGGGTTCGAAGTGCCTTGAGTGCACGTTCGGCTTGTTCACGATTTGGTGGCATGCCATGCCATTTGTAATTTCGTTCAAATTCGTGCACGCCTTTGCCAGGTATGGTATGGGCTATCAGCACTACTGGCTTTTCATAAATGGATTTCGCTTCATTTAATGCATGTTCCAGTGATTCAAAATCATGACCTGATACCTCGATAACATGCCAATTAAATGAACGCCATTTCATCTGCAGTGTTTCAAGCGGCATAATGTCTTCTGTAAATCCATCTATTTGGATATTATTTCGATCCACAATAGCGATGACATTTCTCAATCTTTCTTTACCAGCGAGCATCATTGCCTCCCAATTATTACCCTCATTAAGTTCGCCATCACCTAAAAAGCAATAAATAAATCTATCGTTTTGCTTACCATCTATACGGTCAGCGAGCGCCATACCCACTGCCTGAGAAAGCCCTGAGCCGAGCGGCCCAGACGAAGTCTCAAGCCACGGCATGAATTCGCGATGTGGATGACCTTGCAACCTGCTACCAAATTTTCGTAATGTCTTTAATTCTTCTACGGGAAAATAACCACTATGAGCCATAGCGGCATATAGTACAGGACAAATATGCCCGTTGGAAAGAATTACCCTATCTCTATCATCCAATGCTGGATTTTTTGGATCATGATTAAGTGCATGAAAATAGAAAAAGGTGAATACATCCGCCATCCCTAAAGGCCCTGCAGTGTGTCCACTACCTGCACTTACCAGCATTTCAATAATAGACTGCCGAATGTCGTTTGCTTTTTTTTCTAATTCAAAAATTTTTTCTGTGGTTAACATAGTGATTGAAATTCTCTAACTCTGTTTATTATATCATCAGAATTAAAAATCGCAGAGCCGATCACTAGCCTATTTGCCCCTGCCTCTACCAAATCCTTGGCGGTCTTTTCTGAAACAGCACCATCGACAGATATGACTACATCTGGATACTCATTTTTAATAGCCTGTATTTGATCGAAGACTCTAGGATCAAAATCCTGCCCTTGTTTACCTGTCTCTGCTATACCCATGCATTGGATAAAATCTACATTATTCACAAGAGGGAAAATTTTTTGTGCATCAGTTGTCGTGTTTATAGCGATGCCTATCTCTGTCACATCTCGGACATATGGATCGATACCTTCTAAAAAATACTTACACTCATCGATATCTGAAAATGCCTCTAGATGGAATATGACTCGACGTGGACCAAGTTTCAAATACGAATCAAAATTCTGCATCGCATCCAAAACCATCAAGTCGAGTTCAAAATCAATATCTTCCCAAAAAGGTAGACCTTCCCTATCTTCCAATATTGCTTTGAAATGCTGATCATAATCAGTATCCAAAAAAGGCCAAGTCATACTAGGCACAAATTGCCCGTCGCAAATATCTATCTGTACCACAGGCGTCACCCCTCGTACTAGAGCGATTTTATTTTTCAATTCATCGTATGTTTGGACCAAGACCGCTGGTATGATTTCTGCCATAAAATTAAAATTTATTTATACGACGTATATGACGCTCATCTTTTGAAAATTCAGTTTTCAAAAAAAGTTCGACAGCAAATTTTGCTTCATCTATATCCACAAAACGCGCACCGATAGACAGCACATTTGCATCGTTATGCTCGCGTGCGAGCTTTACCATCTCGAATGTATCTGGACTGACAGCATTGTCTTCTTGACCATAAAATACTGCGGCACGAATACCTAACACGCGATTAGCACACATAGCTTCGCCTTGCCCAGAACCACCAATCACAACACCAAAAGTCTCAGGATTTTTAGCCACCTCAATAGACAGCGGAGTTACAAAATCAGGATAATCATCTTCTTCATTTAGACTAAAAGGACCCATATCTTGCACTTCATACCCGAGCCCAAGTTCAGGCAGATATCTTTTTAATTCTTCCTTTATTTCAAACCCAGCATGATCTGATGCTAAATATATTTTCATTTTTATTTGATCGTATTACCAGTCTTAATCACATGGTCGACAAGGGTGTAGGTATACCCCATTTCGTTACTGTACCATGTGGATAAACAGGCCATTAATTGTAATGTTTTTTTCATTACTTCATTTTACCATACAGGAGTTTTATAAGAAATCTCCTGTCTAAGCTCACCTGCTGATACCCCGAATAACTTCAGAATCTCAGCAGGTGGGCAAAGAATATTTCGGTTGTTAAGGAGCAATACTTGGTATTTTACTCCAACTCCTGACACTAAGCAAGCAACTCCTGACAGGGTGTGGATACCTACTTCAGGCGAGGATATTTACCCTTTACGGTCCCTGAAGACCGGGCTGTTTTGTCACCTGACTTTGCTTTTTCTCGCACGTAGATTTCATGGATTGTGGAATGAGTAAGAGGCTTCCCTGTTTTCGGGTTATTATATCTGCTTCGGAGGTTCCGGAAGGAGTATTTGATTGGATCACGATCGTGCAGTTTGACGATCTCATCGTTTCGCTTTTGATTCGGCCTATTTGCCATAGGCTTATATCATACTACAAAAACGAAGGACATTAAAACTTCGTCATCTTACCGCCTCCATGAGTACGCACAACTGGATTTCTTTTTGGAGCATTTAAGAATGTATCAGTGACGGGGATATTCCCTTTTTGCATAAACTCAATAAATGAATCAAAGACTTCTTTTGCACTGTCAAGATTGTCTAAATGCATAATGCTCTTTAGGTTTTTATTTAGACGAGCTTTATCCTGTTTTGGATTGCTGTAATTATTTTGAAAAACATTCCATCGTTCTCTTAGATCGTTACCCCACATCATTGTGTAAAACTGTGAACTTTCAAGGTTTGAGTGTCCGAGGATGTTTGTAACATCTGCACTTGCACCTCCTTCTTTGATAATCTTACGTCCGCCATAATGACGAGCTGAGTGGGCATTGAAGATTGATGGTAGTCCGGCGCGGTTCGATATCATTCGGAATACTTCGCACACGCCACGGTTGGTCATTCGTTTGCCACTCACGTCGTACTGTCCACATTTTCGTATAGAGATAAAGACAGCCGCCGGGTCATCAAATGTCATGAGCTTTTGAATCTCTGCTTTTTTCTTTAGCCATGCCTTCAGATATTTTCCGGTTCTCGCAGTCCAGAATATTTCACGGACCGGACGTCGTCCTCGTGATTTTTCTGTTCTGATCAAAGCGCAACCAGAAAGGTCGCTATTAAATTTGAGTTCTTCCTCATCTAAGGAAATGATTTCACCTGAGCGCGCCCAAGTGTCCCATACCATATGTATGAGTGCGAGATTTCGGATATTGTTTGGATTGCCATCATTCGGAATTGACTTTACTAACTTTTTGAAATCATCTTCGTTTGCCACTCGCGGAATATTGAACTCTCGTCTTGGAAGTGGAATAAGAGACTCATTTACACAACTAAAACCACGGAGATTGTAGTATTCAAAAAATGTCCGCAGCGCAATTGCCACCAGATTGATACCGTTTCTTTTCCATCCAAGTCTCTCCATTTCTTTCATATAGTGAAGGACATGGTGAATTTGAATTTGGTCTATTTCTGGATCGCCCATCACAAGGCAAAAGATACGCAGCACGCTGTCATATCTAATAACCGTCACCCCTGTGACCTTGAACCCTCTCCAGCTTTTAAATTCTTCTATTGCTTGGCTTAATTTCATAAAATGGCAACCAAAAAGTCCACTTCAACGCTAATCGAAGTGGACTTTTGGCGGCCGTCAATAAAAAATTAGGCCGTTCCCAAGCTTGGGATACATACCCGAAGGGCATGCACTTACCATCTTACTCTATGTCTCTATGAGATAGCAAGATAGTGCTTGGGTCAAGTCCATTGTTAGCGTTGGTCGTTACCGACCGATCCCTTTCGGGACAATGGATTTTTATTCAGTTGCCACTATAATCTATTATAGTGGCTATCTATTGTCAAGAAGGACATTCTATTTCATAATAAAATAATTCTAAACTTATCTAAAATGTCAAGCAAAATAAGGGTTTCTTGAGCCATAAAAAAGTCGCACCGCTTTGCAGGCAGTGCGACAGGTTTTCTGACAACACAAAAACTGATTCATACTAACCTATTTCGCACCTCCTTGAGAAAATTTACAACTTCAATATCAAAAGATGGCAGGACATTGTGGGCGCCCATCGCAATTGGTAGCGACACTCTCGGGCAGGCCTTCAGAACCTCTCCGATTGTTGTCTTACCGTTCCCTACTTTGCCGAACATCTCAATGCTTACGTCTAAACAAAAACGGGACAAGTCCCGAGCGCCCTCAGTTGGCATCGTTGCCCACTTTTCCATGTTGCCGAATGGCAGAATATAGGGGTAGGCGCAGCTTGCTCCAGTTGCGGTTTGCACGGGCGCATATCCTGATGACAAACTCTGGCCGAGAACGCGTCCACAATTAGGGATAAACGGAATGAGGTCGTGATCAGGAATCCAATCGACTAAATTTTCAAGAGGATCAACAATCACTAGCTCACCTGCAAACACCCCTTTCAGAACCGCATACGCTCGGGTGCAGCAGAAACCCATCACGAGGGCTGTTACCCTGAGACCCATTTCGCTCAGTTGGTTCAAAACAAAGCGAAGTGTCCCACCAGTGAATGCTCCATCCTCAATCAAGACAACAGAACGCCCGGCAATTGCCTTTTCTAAATCCTTGAATTGCTCACTAAGGGGTTTGAAGCCCGGGCGCGGACCATGTCCTATCATCTCTCCCTGTGAGTTGAATAGACGATTGATGTTGAGAACCAGACCTTCGCTTTTTGGGTTTGAGTCCGCGATCTCTTGGCATGTGCTTAGTACTACTTGATTGTGCATATCTTGGATGCGAGTTTCTACCTCTCTCCAGATTTTGATTCTTACCTTACTCATTCCGATCGTATGTATGTTTACATCAGGAAGAGCGATTCTCATCTTTTCTAACAGGAGCCGATGAAAGTTCCCGAAGAGCGGATCGTGTTGGTGTGGGACTTCTAAAGCGCCCGACCGGAATGCTTGAAGACGGCTGTCGACATCGTAGGTAACCACATAGGTCCCACGAGCATGATTAACTGATTTCATGGGATTTCCTTTTTTGGTTGTTATGAAAATGAAAAGAACGCGGCGGAATTGCCGGTTCTTATCTAGTGTATCTTTTTATTCGCTTGATTACTACTTATTTCATGCGGTCAATCAGCATTTTGTAACCACCGCATCCCTCTTTAAGCCATCGATTTATTTTTGCGATTGTGTTTGAAGAGATCATTTCTTCGCCACCCCACTTTTCTTGAATCTGAGTGAAGGACATTCCAGAATCGAGCATTTTTGCGACTTCCCATCGCATGGCAAATTCCCGCAGATCGCGTTCACTCATTAAGTCCCTAAAGAATGCCTTGAGTTCATCCTCATTTTTCAGCGACAAAAAGGCCTTTACTAAATCAGGCGATTTTTGCTCTATCTCTTTCCAAATATTACATTTTTCATCTTCGGGTATCATGCTACAAGTAATTATATCAATTTTCAGAGAAAAAGTCTTACTTAGAATCCACTATGAGGACATTACGAAGAAGTAAATGAGTATGTTAAGTTTTGAGCATGTCAAAGTTTCAAATTGATATTTTTGAGGAGTTAAGAAAAAATGGCCACATCTGGGAGGGAGAAAAGACTACCCTTTGGTATCACGAAAAACTCGATGGTTCTTTCACATTAATCGCCCTCTATGACTTTGAAGACAAGAAACGCCGCCTGTATCTTGAGGTCAACAACTTTAAACGCAAATTTGAAATAAAAAATGAAGACATCTCAAATGATCTTTATCGACATGTATTAATGGAAATTGAAGCATTTAAGGGTATCACGAGTTCTTAATTTTATTTCCATTCAAAGCTTTGTCCAAAATGTCCCCACGTGCAAGTGTCCTTGAATTTCACTTTGTCGAGCTTGAGAAACTCACGCAGACCGCGAGGCGTAAGATCATATCCAGTAATTTCTTCTTCCCTGCCATCAATCACCGCTACGGCCATTACTGGTTCGCTTTTACCTATTGCGTAGGCCAGTTTGGTTTGTACTTCTTTTGCACCATGCTTTTGCAAAAGGTCGACTGCAATTCGGCGCGCCATGTATGCTCCAGATCGATCGACTTTTGTATAATCTTTTCCTGAGAACGAACCGCCGCCTATAGTAACTTCTGGACCATAGTTATCGACAATTAATTTTCTACCAGATAGTCCGGTGTCAGCATCAAAGCCTCCCTGTATCCATTCTCCTGCAGGGTTTATAAAATATTCTTTTGCAGAAATAATTTCTTTTACAAAAGGAAGAAGTTCGTCGTTTTTCGTATTTTGAAAACTCGCTACAACGGCTACGACTTCTCCATTTTCAATAGTTACCTGTGTCTTGCCGTCGAATGGATAGCGCTCATAAATCTGAGCGCAAAGCATTCGAGCAAGTTCGTACTCTCGAGGCATAAAGTTTTCAGTTTCCGCCGTTGCGTATCCCTTCATAATTCCTTGGTCACCAGCGCCTCCAGAATCGACGCCACGTGCTATTTCCGGACTTTGGACCGTTATATGCGTTATAACCTTAAAATCAGGCCCTACAATGGCTTTTACGATGCCTTCAACGTCCGGTGCTGCCTTACTGCTAACTTCTCCGTTAATGGTAACCAGTTTATGTCCGCCCATCACTTCAATTGCTACTCGGCTCTCAGGATCGATTTCTAAATACGCATCAAGGATACTATCTGCGATGAAGTCACATATCTTATCGGGATGCTTGGGTGTTACAAACTCACTTGTTTTTTTCATTGGGTTAAAAAATAAAAATCCTCATAAAGAGGAAAGTAAGATGACGAATCTTATCTTTCCGTGGACATGCTTTCGCAGTCCTTGGCAGGAATTAGCACCTTCTTATTTCTAAGGGTTGCCGGTGGGTCGTCGAGCCAGTCTCTCGCCACTCTCTTGATAACAACTATTTTGTTGTGTCCTTATTCTATCACAACTGATAAATGGTAGCCAAGCGGCTTGGTTATCCACACCATTCTTCAATAAATACTTTACAACCCTTCTTTGATCCTGTATTCTTAAAGCATGGGTTCAAGGTATAAAACATTTTCTGACTTTCGTAATAATTTCAAAAACGAGTCAGCGTGCCAAGAATACTTTGAAAAAATCCGATTCTCGAAAGGACCGTACTGCCCTCATTGCAATCATGGGAAAGTAAATAGATTTAGTGACGGTAAAAGATTCCGATGCGCTAAATGTAAAAAAGATTTTACAATAAAAACTGGGACCGCCTTCGGTGAAAGCAGAGTCCCAATAAAAAAATGGTTCACAGCAATTTATCTTCTGACAGAAAATAATAGTCTCCCCTCCTCGACGCTCGCAAAAAAAGTTAATGTTTCGCCAAAAACAATAGTGTCCATGGATACAAGAATTAGAAAAGCGTTAAAACAACCATATGTCACGAGATAAAACTTACCACAACGAAATAGGACAGTCATTCGATCAGGTGCTTGTTGCCATTGCCGGCGAAAATCGCGCAGAGCATAGTTTTTCTACTCGCCCATTTCTAAAGTGGGTTGGGGGCAAGCGCTCAATCTTGCCGGAACTACTGAAACGAATGCCGGAGGAGTATGACTCATACCACGAGATATTTATGGGTGGTGGTGCGCTATTTTTTGCGGTACAACCCAAAGAAGCATATTTGTCTGATGTAAACTTTTTACTTGTTCTCACATTCAAAGCAGTACGAGATGATGTCGAGGCACTCATCAGACAACTTCGAGTACACGAGCGACTTCATAATAAGGAATACTACAACAAGGCACGCATCAAACTCGCTAAAGAAAAGGATGCAACTAAACTTGCCGCACTTTTCATCTACATTAATAAGACCTGTTTCAACGGCTTGTACCGAGTAAATCGTGCCGGCGGTTTTAATGTGCCAATGGGAGATTACACAAACCCCCTCATCGTTGATGAAGAAAATCTAAAGAATTGTTCAAAAATTCTTAAAGAGTGCGATATCCAACAGCATGGTTTTGAACACGCAAAAATTTATAAAAACGACTTTTATTACATCGACCCTCCCTACCACGAGACTTATAGTGGCTATGATGGATCAGGCTTTGCTGACAAAGAACACCAGAAATTGGCTGAGTTCTGCAGGAAGATAGACCAGAAAGGTGGCTACTTTATGGTTTCAAATAGCGACACCCCATTTGTCAGGGAACTCTATAAAGGATATAATATAGAAATCGTATCGGCTTCACGCATGGTATCGTGTAAAGCTAATCAGCGAGGCAAAGAAAATGAACTCATCATCAGGAATTATTCCAATAACGGGAGGTGGCCAAGCAAATAAAACTGGGAGTGTTTTAGAGTTGTTTATAAAAAGACTTCTTGAAGATAACGGATACACTGCATTCCCTAATCATCGCGCTCAACTTTTTGAAAATCGAAAAAGTGTCGGTGGGAAACAATATGCTACTCAAGTTCCCTGTGGTACTAGCATTTACGAAAGTCCTCGCAAGTGTGACTTCCTTGTAATGAATCAGGATAAATTTCCTAACGGGCTTATCATTGAATGCAAATGGCAGCAGTCAGCTGGATCTGTAGATGAAAAATATCCTTTTACAGTTTATAACATCGCAAAAATTGGAGTTCCTACAATCATTCTTCTTGATGGAAACGGTTACAAGAAAACGGCCATGGCTTGGCTCAAGGGCCAGGCAGCTCCTGACCGAGCATTGATTGGAGTTTACAATATGTCTGAATTTCAAGCTCTGGTGAATAAAGGATATCTAAATTAAAAAAAAACCGCCTAAGGCGGTTTTTTTTAATCTTCAATTATGATGACCTTTTTTCCTTAAAATCATTTAGCCACTGACGGAATTCATCCACAGAAACAAAACTATTTTTACGCAAATCTTTTAATTCTTTTTCGTCGCTTAGGGCGTAATCTTCTTTACTATGTACTTCATCCAGAAAATCTTTCTCTGAATCAGAGAGGGGTTCGTATATCCCAGAATCAAGATATAGCTTTTGCCACTCATCGTGGAAAATCTTGAAATCGATTTTTTGATCGATAAACGATTGTATTAATTCAATAAATTTATTCATGGTTTTATCTAGACTTACTTATAATTTCAACAAAGCGACCACTTGCAATTCCATTGATAACATTTCTGGTTGTGTTAATACCTGCAGAAATAATCTTATTGGCTTCTGGATTTAGAGTTATTCTGGTGAATTTATCTCCTACATTAGAGAAGATATTTATATTGCCCGTCGCTTTATCAACGTAAGCGGTACCTCTTTGTGCCTGCTGTAGGAAATTATTAATTCCGGTTAGTCCAACATCCGGACCTCTTTCAATAATTTTTGTTGTAGCAGATTCAACTCTTGGTAGCTGTTGAAGACTTGCTATACCTTGTTGTGCGAGCCTCTGACCGTTCTGGTTACAGAGTGCCATACAAGCTGTTCCCGCTCCACTCATATATTGCACACTTAAGGCAGTAAGTCCAGCGGCTGCGCCGTATGCTACAGCACCGCCTGCTACCCCTACGGCCAAACCTGAAACCTCTGGATTATCCATTGCAAAGGCCCATACCGCACTCTGATCGTACAAAGCTGTTGCTCCTTGCTGTACCCATTGACTGTTAGAGATCCAAGGAATGTCAATAAATTCACCACTTGAGTCAGTAAACATTAGAGGATTATTTCTCGCATATGCATAAGCACTTAAGAGTTGAGGGTCGCGTAGAATTTCCTCTAGTTTTCGATTAGCTTTTCCTTCCATTGCCTGAGTACTTCCCATCAAGAGAAATACTGGGTCCTGAGAAATGAACCGCCCTGTTGTGCTTTGGTAGTATCGCGCTCCTAAGTAGTTAAGATCGGTATCTACGTCAAAGTAGTAGGCTCCGAACTGCTTCTCGTTCGTAAACGCGCCAGAAGAAATTCTTTGATCTCCATATGGGAAGTAGTCGAGAAGCTCAACTTGTGCTCCTCCGCTATCTGTTACAACATTCGTACCTCCGAGATGGTCTGTGTGAATATAATAAGGTGATACGGTCGTACTTACAGTTTCTATTGTTGCCACAAGCTTATCGCCTGCATAGATGCTTTTTGTTTTCTTGCCTGCAGGATCAACGTTATACAATTTGTTTGCATAGTAGGTATTGTCGCTTGCGTTTTTAGCGCGCACACGATTTCCTTCGTGGTCATACCAGTACTCTAGAAGATCTGGACCATTATCTGCAGATACGAGCTGCTGCTTGTAGTTCCATGTATTTGTGAGAGTTCCGTCATCGAGAAGATTTCCATCATCATCATAGTCGTAGTCTGAGCTGCCAGCACCGGCAATATCCGTTACCACTATAGTACGAACTTTTCCTGCAGCTGAAGCACCTTCTGAATCTTCCACGCCATAGACAAGCTGATAAATCCCTACAGTATCATCATCGACAGAACCAGTCACACTAACATCGCCGGTGATTGTTCCATCTTCTGTATCTGTCGCTGCATAGCCCGGCTCTGACCAAGTATCACTAACATCTAAAGTAATTAGATCATCTCCAGTAAGAGTAATTACTGGGTTGTCATTATCAGGAGGAGTAGAAATTGCCACTACTGTAAACGTGCCGTTACTGGTAAATGTATGAATTTGATATCCACCAGAAGTAGTTATAGTGCCACCAGTTGAAGAGGTAGAAACGCCTTCACTGCCATCAGTAGGGTAAGCAATAATAACTACGCCGTTTCCTCCGTCACTACTGCCACCGTTTGCATTTCCTCCGCCTCCACCGCCTTTTCCGTTAGTACCGCCTGATCCGTTGCCTCCGGCAGCTCCTCCCACTCCACCGCCGCAAGTCACTGTCCCTCCAGAACCGCCACTAGATGCTCCACCGCCTCCGCCGGCATAACATACGCTGGAACCACTGATACTACTAGTGTATCCCGCACCGCCATTTCCGCCATCATTACTGCCGTTGTCTCCACCGTCGCCACCGACTGCAGTAGCTCCACCGCCTCCGCCGGCTCCATTTGTGTTACCAGTTCCGCCGGACGATCCTTGTCCAGAAGTTCCGTTAGAACCGCCAGTTGCTGATCCTCCACCGCCTGAACCGCCAGGATTACCGGGCTGATCGCCTCCGTTGATTGAACCCCCGCGTCCTCCGCCTACAGCAGTCATGTTGTCAAAAACAGAATTTGCTCCATTGGACCAGCTTGTTCCGCCGGCTCCAACAGTTACTGAATATCCTTGTACTGTTACAGAATGGGTTGCTTGATAGAGTACACCTCCGCCGCCACCACCGCCGGCTCCCCAAATAGAAGCCTGTCCACCCGATCCTCCACCGGCAACCACGAGTGCTTTTACGGCCATAGATGAAGGAACATACGGCCCATGCACAGCCACTGTACGAATCTTTCCTACAGCCGGAAGACCTGCTGCGTCTACAACATTATAGAGAAGATAATATATACCCGGAGTCGCAGTATTCACTGAACCTGTAACACTTACTGAACCTGTGATTGTTCCGTCCTCTATATCTGTCGCTGTATAGCCCGGCTCTGACCAAGTATCATTCACATCTAAGTCGATCATGCTCGCTCCGGTAAGAGTAATAACCGGCCGGTTATTAGAAGGTACATTGTATATTGTAGTTACTGCATGCGGATTCGCATAGCTTCCGCCTGTTGAACCTTCGTAGACATAAGTTCCTGCAGGAGATGATGTAATATTTCCGATTGCATCATAAGTGAAAGTTTGCACATAAGGAGTTTGTCCTCCGGCAACGCTTGATGCTACTGAAAGTGTGAGGCGATTTAAATCGTCATAAGTATAATCAACCGTTTTTGATGCATCTGTGTCTGATGCATCGACAACTTGTGTGATATTGCCGTTCTCATCATAGGTATAATTAATATCCTGAAAATTATCTACGCTGTCTGTAGTTAATTTTCTAGTCAGCCTGTATAGCTCGGCTGCATCATATGTATTTGTAGTATCTGTACCGTTCGCAAATTCCTGATAGGTAATTTTTCCATGAGGACCGTAGTCGAAATCAGCGACGACATCGGTATAACCGCCACCGCTTTCTTTTCTCTCAATTTTCTCAAGCTGTCCGGCAGTGTTATAAGTATTTTTTACTTCAGCGCTATCTGGGTATGTCGTAACGATTTTGTTTCCAAGACGATCGTAAGTATATGAAGTCGTGTAAGCATTACTGTTGATGGTTTTTACCTCACTCGCAGTGTTGCCATTTGAATCGTAAGTGTAGGCAGTATTAGCTCCAGCAAGCATTGTTACAGTACAAAGATGTTCGATACCATTTGTGCAGGAATCATATACATATGTGATTTCAGTACCTCCTCCACCCGTCTCATTTTCAGTAAGTACACGATTAGTGTCGTCGTATGTGAAGTTTACAGTCTTTGCCTCGGGACTTACCGATTGTGTCATGTTCCCGGCATCGTCATAAGTATATGCCCATGAGCCATAAGTTCCGTCACCTGAAGCATGGAGATCTTGTGCTGTGAGACGTCGTCCAAGACCGTCATAAGTAAAGTTGCGAACGTTGGTGAGCGCATCAGTAATCTTCGTAAGATTTTTATTAAGATTCCACTCATACGCAGTTGTGTACGTGGAACCGCCATTTACTTCATCTACTCCAATGAGATTATCATACGCATCTCTATAATAATTTTTTACTTTTCCGCGAGGATCAGTGATCGTCGTTTTCCAGTCATCATATGCGTAATTTGTAGTGCCGACTGCGTTTGCAACTGCAAGCGGGCGCTGTGATGCATCGTAGGTATAAGTTTTATACAGAGCGGTCGTTCCAGTTGCTGATGTTCTTGAACTTCCTGAAGAATCATAAGGAAGAGACTCTTTCTGAAGAAGTCCGGCACTGTTATAGAGATAATCTTTCGCTGCGTATGTTGCTTCGGATTCCTGTCTGCCCTGAATGATACGGTTGAGTCCGTCAAAATATTTATAGCTTGAGACGCTGATTGAGCCGTCCAAGTTATCGGTTTTAGCTATCGCAACAGAACCAGATGTATCGGTATATGTGTATGCTGTTTTAGTTACAGGAGTATATGGATTAGAGAAGCCCGGGATTTTTTCTGTTGTCGTTCGATCAAGTCCGTCATACACTCTTTCATAAACAAAACCGTTTGGATCGGTTACCTGTTTGGGCTTACCAAGTGAATAATCGTAAAGAAAGTCAGTATCGTTAGTAAGAGGGTCGGTGATCGTTGCCGGGTAAAGATACCCTGCGTCATAAGTATATGAGGTTACTTTTCCACGTTCATCAGTAGATGATGTCGGGATACCATATGTAGTGTTGTATCCCTTTTGGGTATTTACATATGTACTGCTTACTTTCCATTTTTCAACCTTAGTTGGGTTACCGTCAGTCACGGTACCAAGAGATTGAGCATCGTAATATGTTTTAGTTTCTCTAACTTTGGCAGAGCTTTGATCAACAACCGTATCCTGATACGGCAGACCGACAATCCAGTCAGTCGTGTTTGCAGTATAGGCTATTGTTTCTACTGCCTTGTCTGAACCAGTATCTGTATATGATCCGTCATCGCTTCCGGTAACCTCACCCCACATCGTTTTGGTAGTTATGTTTCCGTAAGTGTCGTCATAAGTGTATTCAGTAGTAGTGTCTTTATGATCACCATCACCGTCATAAGTGAGAATAGTTGAACGGACCAACTTTACGAAATCTCGGCCCGTGCCTTGATTGTACTTGTCCCATTTGTTAACTATCTTCTTGTGAATATTACCTGAAGTATCTGCTATCTCAGTGCGGTAAATTTGCCCGATCTTAGAAGAGTGGTCGCTGTATTCTCCCTGACCAGTGTTAGTTGAATTTCCCTGATGGAAGTAAGTTGTGGTTTTGGTCGTACCATCACTTTCAATAATCTTTCCGAATCCTGCTAGTTTACGATCGATATTATCAGCAAAATGATAATCGCCTTCCTCATAGCTATAGGTCTTAGTGATTGTTGGATTACTAAATCCACTTGTTGTAGCGATTTGATATGGGGTATCTACCACTACTGGCATATGCGGATTAAGCGTTGCGCCACCACTTGCATACTGAGGAGAACCCTTGTATGTCACAGTCGACACCCCACCGAATCTATTGGTGATAGTCGAAAGGAGATCTCCTTTGATTCGCTGATTCTTAGAAAGAGTTGCACTTCCGCTTCCAGCATCATATTGATCAAGCATGCCGTCGCCATTGAAATCCACAACTCGAACAGATGGATTAGTGGTGAGTGCAACTCCGGCAAGACCAAAGGTCCAGTTTGTTGTAAACTGCCACCCTGGACCTTTGTTAAGATATACGCCGTTAGTTGAGTTTGAACCCTGTAATATGTCTACAAGCCCGTCGCCGTTTATATCGCCAAATTGAGTTCCTGTGCTTGTGGATAAAGAGCCACTGTATGACATAGCAAAAATAATTGGCGGGGTATAGTCTGTATCAACAGACCATGTCTTATCTCCATTGTTTTTGTATGCTGTTTTTGTTTCAACATTTGAAGAATTTTTATGACCTTGCAGAATGTCCGCTAGTCCGTCGCCGTTGTAGTCAACTAAAACAGCACCCATTCTCATATCAACTGGAAAGACCCATCCTGAATCACTGCTCCAGCCGTTACCTGTATTTAAAGAAACTGTAGTTGTAATAGGTGCATCTCCATTGTTGTCGCCTAAGGCAGTAATGAAGTCTGGTAAGCCGTCGCCGTTTATATCTACAAGACGAGTTCCTGAATCAGCAGTGTTCCCAAGAAAAGTACCTGCCGGAGTCCAGTTAGAGTCAAGATACCAAGAGGTGCCTTGGTTAATATATGTGCGGGAAACATTACCTCCTCCAGTGTTACCGCTTTGAACAATATCTGCTTTTCCATCACCGTTAACATCAGCAGCACGAATACCTTCTTCCATCATGTGTCCGCCCGGAGCACAAGGACAAGCAAATTCCGTCGGAGCATTTAAACCTGAAAAATAAGTCCAGCTACCATCCCCATCATTAAGATAAGTTCCCTTTGTCCAGACTCCACCACTCTGAGTTGACTCCATCAAATCCGGCAATGCATCGCCGTTAAGATCAGCAACTACGGTACCGTAGTTGACCTGTGTCTTAATACTGCCAGACGGCGGAGTATTCCATGCTGAATCAGTACTGAATGGTGTTCCAGTCCCAGGAACCTGATAAGTGAATGTCACCGCTGGAAGGGTTGTCACATTTGATGATTCATCCTGACCTGATTCCGTGATTGTACTAAGGAGAGATTTTTGTGTGTTGTCTCCAGCAGTATAGGCAAGAATATATTTGCGCGTCCAGGTACCGCTTATTTTTGCCTGTATATCATCAATGACATAGCTCGTAGTGATATCAAATCCATACTTATTTTGAGTGATCTCATCACTGCGACTTGATCGATCAAAGACAACAGTAAAAGGACCGTCTGTTGTATTGTTTCCAGTATAGGTGATTGTGTCTGGGTAAATCTGGCCAGCATCTTTATAGTATGAATATTCTATATAGTTATCATTTGCATCTCGTACCTCCTCAAGCATCCATCTTCCAACATTTGAAGCATTCCCAGGATCGGACTGTCGAGAGTTGGTCGAAAGACCGAACTTGTATGTCGTACCGTTCTTGTCGGTGAGTGTCCAGACATTTGAAGCAAGTGCATATTTGATAAAGTCACCGTTTTCAGAAGCAGGTGCATATACCCCACTTGAAACAAGTACCAAATCTCCAGAAAGAGAAGATCTAAAATAGTTATCTGTGTACAGGTTTTCTATTCCTGTTTTATTTACGCGCTCGATATATGGAATGTTTGCTGACCATCCATATCCAAAAACTGAATCTTGATCTGTATTTGAGCTTGAGTATTTAAGAATTAATTTAGGCCCAAGATTGTTACGTCCGGGCGGGACAGTCAAAGGATACTCGTATGTGAGCGCCCCACTAGATAGGTTTGCTTGTGGTAAAGTCAGATTTCCAGCATCTCGAGTATCTCCAAAATATCCGCCAGCGCTTGAAGACATCATGGACATCATTTGCTCCTCTTCTTCGTCGTCCTGAAGAATTTCGTCTTCTATATCTGATTGGTCATCTTGATCATCACTGACTTCCTCGTCATCATTTTGTTGGTCTGTTTCTTCTTCCACGGTAGAGTCGTCATTTGTTTCCTCCTCCTGTTGCTGATCATCAGAAACTTCTTCTTCCTCTTGCTGAGTTTGTTCTTCTTGTTGTATTTGTTCCTCAGACTGGTTTTCCGAAGACTGCTCAGACTCCTGTTGTTGTTCCTGTTGCATCTCCTGCGCGAAGACAGGAGCAAGAGGAGAAACAACTAATAAAAAAGTCAGCATCAAAGCTGACATCTTAGCGAGAAGTGATTTATTAAGACCTAGAGTAAAAAAATTTGGACGACTCATATAATTATTTTTTGTTAATAAATTAATAATAAAAAAAATGCGGTACTAAATACCTTAATCGTATCACTGTCGAATATTAAAAGTAAATGAAACAGCTTGACGTGGTGTGGATAACGTCTTTAGATTTACTTTAACTTTTCTTTATGTTTTATTTACCTGCAAACGGCGCGCTCCCCTCTCCCTTGTTTGCGAAGTAGAAAGCAAAAGCCATTGATGCGAGATTCTGAAAATCTTTCGCATCAACTTTTCCGGTAAACATGCCGGCGATTGTTGCAACTGCCATTAAAACAAAAACTGTTTTTGATGCTGACTTGAGTATATTCATAAATTAGAGTTGGCTTACTAAGCTGATAATTTGAGCCTTGATTGCTTCCCTGCTTTGCACCGCAAAGAGACGCTTCAGTAATTCAGTGCGAACAACTTCTGGCTTTTCCTTGTAGTCGGTAATGTCACCATGGACCACAATATTTTTTTCATCGAGAATAAATGCCGTGTCTGGATTGCTTGAGAGTGATTTCACAAGTTCAGTGAGTTGTTGGTACTGCCATTCTGTGATGTCATTTTCAGTCGGCTCGACTGTGCCATCTTGATCCACGTCGTATCCTGCAGCTAGCTCTATTCCGATGGTGTACTGGTTCGGATTGACCCACGACCCATCAAGGTTTTTTCGCATAATTCTTTTTGCACGATCGTTTGGGTTACTAATGATGCCGGCATGCCATGCAATATCAGTCACTTTGACTAGTTGCACAATCTCACCTTCTTTTCGGCCAACCACAAAGTGGGCCGAGGACCGATTTGGCCGATTGCCATTTGAGAGCCATTCAACTGCTCCTGTATACCCTCCAAGGGTAAAGTGAAGGACAATCGCAACCTTCTTTGTGTTTGAAGATGTATAATTAGGTGTTTGTTTTAAGGGGATATTCATAAATTATTTGATCATTAGATTAATAAGGCCGGTAATCAGTCCAGCAATTGAGGCACTACTGACGATCCAGAAAAACTTCATGATCCACGCTTGGTTGGTCTTCACTACCGCCAAGTCTTCCTGAATATGGCTCAGATGATTTTCTTTGATTTCCTTTATATCTTTCTCAAGATTTTCAATCCGTTTTTCCATGGCAGTTTTAGATAGAATCGACCATGTCGGTTCCTAGTTCCTTGATAATGTCAGTGGAAGTTGTGGCTTTAACAGGCTCCACTTTTAGGCCCATTTCCTGCGCCCATATGAGATAGTTTTCTCTCACATATTTGGTAATAATTGCCATAAGACCTGCCTGATTTGAGCCGTACTCTGCTGTTTCTTTTTTAAGCTGATCTCCGGATAGTTTTATTTCCATCTTTTTTGTTTCCTGTTTTCCATCAAGCTCTATAACAGCAAGGAAATAAAGTAGCTCAATATTCCCAGCTGAATCTGTAGCCTTTAAGAATTCAATAATTTTTGCTTGTTTAAACATATTTATTTAACTTCTGCGGTTAGACTTATAAGAGATATCAGTCGCGATGCACCGGATGTATTTTTAATTCCGAAGTACAATTTTTTTGAATTTATACTTGCATCTACTGTGATGGCCTTAGAAACAAAACTAAAATTGTCGGTGCGAGTGCTGCCGATAATTGCGGTGTCGTTGTAAAGCTCATAAGTTGTTGCTCCTGCTGTAGCGATGTAAACAGAGAGTGAGTTTTGATTCCCAAGGGAAAGAATGCCAATATCTGATCCCCACTTATCAGCGTGGATTTGATACATGTATTGCTGGTTACTGACTTGGTCTGTCGTAAGAGTTTCAGCGGTGCCGTCTGATACCGTTGTGCCAGATATTGTAATTGCACATACGCGTATTCCGTTTGAGCCACCGGCTCCGCCTTGATAGTAGTGGTATGCACTTCCTGCTGTAATTTCAATCAAAGCGCCCCAATTGCTACCGTAAGTGCTAATAAATCCGGTAGACATTGTGCTGGCATTCACTGAGAACGAAGTACCCGACACAGATATCACAATGCCTTTGTCGTCTGAAGTGAAGCAGACAAATTTATTGCTTGTTGCTTTGAAGTATTGATGCCTATTCTGTACATCTCCAGTTGTGGAAACATCAGCTTCGGTATTTGCAGTGATCGTAGTTCCTGAAATCGACAACACGCGACCTTTTTCAGCGCTTCCACTACTAACCTTCATGATCAGGAAAGCTGTTGTAGTACTATCTCCAAGTACATATGGATTTGATCTTGTGCTTCCTGCATTTACAGCAGTACCTTCTGTGATTGTGGTTCCTGATACAGTGCAACATTCCACGAAACAGGTGCTACTTTCCTGCCAAGCTACAACAACCTTATCAGTATCAAGTTTTGTTACTGTGATGGAGGTTGCAGTGGTGCTGTCCTGAATCGTTACTGCTGTTCCTGCAGTTATTGTTGTGCCTGAAATTGAGAGTACTCTGCCTTTTCCTGTGCCGCTTTCTGTGTAAACAACAAACACCTTGTCTGTGGCAATAAGCACGCCGTCCACCACATGCTTGCTCATTGATTCATTGTTTGGGTGAATCTGTTGCGCGGTTCCGTAGGTTATTACATTACTTCCGTCTCTTGAGATAACCTGTGCAAACAGACCTGATCCTCCGGCCTTAAATAGTATGAGAGCGCGCGTGCTATCAAGCGGTATGATCTTCCATGGCCCAGTATTTGAATCAAGGCTCTGGCCGGTTGCCGCCTGACGAGCCTTGATTCCGCTCATTAAGGAGACATGTATCAGTCTTTTATATTTTGAAAACCATTCCGACCCGACGAGAACTTTCGTTTGGTTGTTTGAGAACATTTCGTCATTGGTGCTAAGGCCGGAGACTCCGGTGATACCCGACAGGAAGGACTGTACGGCACCGATGTTAGTGGTGTTGTTTAGGTTGTTGGGATAAAGAATACCATCGGCATCAGTGGTGCCATCACTTCGTTTCGTTAGACCGACCTGAAGATATTTGTCCATCTTGATGAACGGAAGATAATGAAGGCCGCGTTTGAGACCGACCGAATCGTCTGTATTTTTTATTTGAAGATCAATCATAATTATGTTTTCACTATGCTAGTAATTGCATCATCACCGTTGTATGTGATGGTGTATGTATCTGTACCGTCATCCACTGTTGCCAAGCGACCATCAGAATCGTAGGTCAATGTATAAACGACACTAGTTACAGGATCGGTGATGGTTTCGGGCTGATCATCATCGTTATAGGTAATGTTCGCGTTGTTGAATCCGCCTATTGTTTTATTTAATTTCTCAGCGGTTACTTCTTCGCCGGCTGTCCATTGATGCGACATAGTTTTATGTAATCGTTACCGTTCCATCGAGCGTCAGTGCGTCACCACCTGCGACCGTGATGTTAATGGATACACGATTGAAAATTACCCCCGAGTTCGACGTACCCGTGCCGTTGATAAAGACCGCGTATTCTCGCCATGTGCCTGTCGCTTCGCCGGCCGCCCAGAAGCTAGCAATGTTGATTTGGTTTAGGGAGTAGGCTAAGGAGGAAACGCTTTTACGAGTGGCTCCTGTGGGCGTTTGGAGGCCTGTATCGGCGTTAGAAGGGCTGTTTGTGCCGGCTCCAAGCTCTTGATGGGTTATTCTGATCTCGTCCACAGAAGCAATGTTTCCCGAGAGCGCCTTCCCTATCTGCTCTCTTGATACTGTCGGAATTATGTTGTGATATTTGTACATCCGGACCGAACGCCCGATGAGCGCTCGGCCGAGAATGTTCGAGATCCATGTAGGGAAAAGAAACGGAATCTTTTTCAGTTTTCGTATTTCATTTTCCGTGCAGGGAGTGAGCGGAGTGACATAAAATCGGTAGCCCGGTACCGCGCCTGTTACAAGCGCGCGCAGGAAATCCCGAATCGTATTCAGTCCGCCGTTCATCTTTAGTTGTATGTTTGGTGTTCTCATAAATTTAATTGATTACGCATGAATGATCTGTCCAGAGTGTTCGATTCCTATCACTTGGACTTATTGGAAAGTACGGACCAGCAACCCAGATAAACCCAACATTGAGACCGAACGGATTTACCCTATTGTCTTCCTCTAAGTCCATCGTTTCCGTGTAGGAGGGACTGCCGCGCGGGTATGTAGTTGCGGTGTATCCATCTTCCACGAGCGCCATGTCTTCAAGGAATCCTTCGACTTGTACCAGCACTTCGTTTTCCTGTGTTGTGAACTGAGATGCCGGATCGCCAACGAGAAGTTTTCCGAGAACATCTATCACTCCGACATCCTCTGATGCGAGGAGATGCACTTCATGCTCGAAGCTCGTCGGTGTGAGTGCTTTAGTTATCACGCGAACAATCTTGAATGTTTCGTTTAATCCGAGAGTTGCCGAATTGATACTTATTGACTGGCCCGAGCGAAGACCTGATGATGTTGTTCTGAATATGCCCTCATTTGCGCGATGCGCGTACTTCTTGAGTTCAGCAAGCGCACGCTGTGTTGCTTGTAATTCGCTCTTAATCGTTGCGTCTCGCAGGATGTATTGATACTCTCCATATTCCGCAATACTGGACCAGTCGCGCCGAATGATTTTTATCGGATAGACCTGATTACCGGACCACTTGATGTAATCCCCTGATGCCGGCTTGTTGTCTGATCTGAAAATGACAAATCCGTTGTTAGGGTTATAGAGAACATCTTTTGTGGATGGATCGGTTACACCGTCCTGACCGATTGTGAGTGTTGACCAAGAACTACCGGCAGTTGTGGACTTCTCTATGGTGAGATTTTTTAGGTTAGGCTTAGCAACGAATGTTTTCTGCTGACCGTCAGCTATTTTTGTTTCTGTAAGCAAGGAACTTTCCTTGTCGCCTCCGCGCACGATAACCGTGTTTCTGATTTGGTTAATATTTCGGCCAACAGAGAGACTTCCGAAGATATAATTGCCATTCGTATCATCGAGACTAAACGGCGCAACTTCTACGCCTTCTTGAAAGAAGTGAATGTCTTTGTCGTAGTCAACGTACCAGTCGCAATCGCCAACCTGATCTGCTAAACGCTGAAAACATTTTGAAGGCTGTTCATCGTTGAAGACTATTTTTTGTATCAAGCTGGTTGCAACCACATTTGTTGTGGTGAATCCTACCTCCATATAGTTCGAGACAATATCCGCAATAATGTCATCGATCGTCATACTCGTGTATGTCTTGTTCACGAGCTTGCGATCCATAAGCTGCTGATAGTCTTTACAAAGAACGCTATAGTACCGAACGTATCCGATATTTTCTTCTGAGGTTTCAACAACAACGCCGCCGAATATCTTTGTTGCCCCTTCAAAGAGTGTCACGTCATCACCATGTGTTGGCCGGTATGTTTTCGAGCCGTAGTTCTTGATCTTGAATTCCAAACGGTCAGGCTCTTTGGTCAGCACATCTTGTTTTTCAAGAGAAGACCATTCAATCTCCGAGCTTTTATCTACATCGTTGATTTTGAGCGTAAGTGCCATATCAGTTTGTACTTATGCGATGAATTTCCCGAAGACGGCGGACTATCATGTCACCAATTTGGACTGCTACTGTACGATCAAGAAATACTCCGCCTCTCATGTCGACCATGACGCTACCTCCGCCAACACCCGCGCCGTTTGCAATGATTGAGCCACCACCGTTTGGTACGAATAATTCCGGACCCTTTTCTCCAACAAGATATGCTCTCCCGGATTCAACGGTTCCGCCTCCAGCTTTCTTTCCAGTCACAGTGTTAATAACAGAAGTAACACCGCTACTGATACTGCTTCCCACCCTGCTTGCAAGATTACCCACTGCAGATATTGCGTTGTTCACGGCTTGAATAGCTTGGTTGATGATGTTGTTGATGTAGTCCGATGCGCTCTTTATCGTGTCTTTGATTGCCTGCCAAATACCGATCCAGAAATCTTTGAAACCAGTCCATAAAGCGACGAGCGTGTTATAGAACGAGAGCATTTTGTCGGACAAGTAATCGACGGTTACCGTCCAGACGTTTTTAATTGCAGCCCATACGTTCTTTATAATTTCTTTAACTTGATCCCAATGCGTGTAGAGCAGAATGCCGAGCGCGACAAGCGCGATGATCGCAAGTGTCCATGGGTTGAGAAGGAACGGAACGATTGCAGCTCCAAGCGCGCCGATTCCCGAGAGAAGCGGCATTAAGAACTGGACCGTCATCGCGACTCCGGCAATAGCAAGCACACCGGCAATCACGAGCATGGCCGCCGAGATCACTTTCGAGAGCCACGGGAACTTTTCAATCAGATCGTTAAGCCATCCGATTGCAGTTCCGAGCCACTGCACAAGAGGAGCGCCGGCATTCTCCATAAAGTCGCCAGTTGTCTCTTTAAGTCTTGCCCATTGAATTGAGAATGGACTCATCGCCTTTTCTCCTTCTTCAACACGGCGTGCTAATTCTTCAAAGAGCGTCTGCAAGCTCACGAATTCCGGAGCTGCAATACCGAACTGTTCGAGAAGGAATCGGAGCGCTCGCTCGTTTCCTTCTGTTGCGCGCATCATCATGTTTGCCGCCTCTTGAGCGTTGAGCATTCCGATACGCTGACCGCGAAGAAGAATGTTCGCGTACTCTTGTGCTTTGTTCATCTTCTGCACGCGCGGAAGAAGTTTTGCTGCGACAAGCGTTGCGTATTCATCGCCCACGCCAATGGTACGCTGTTGTTGTGCGCCCCATTCCTTCAGGATCGTGAAGTTTTCGTCTACATTCTTGCTGTATCCGGCAAGAAAGAAACGAGCTTGTGCAAACTGTTTATTGCTTTCTTCAGTTGCATTAATAAGAGCGGTTAATCCCTGCGCTCCGGCATATGCAGACAGAAAACCCAGAGCGCCTTGGAGAGCGTTTCCGTATCCTTTGGTCTGTTTCTCTAGATTCTCGGTTTGAATGCCGATATCTTTGAGTGTCTTACTCGCCTCATCGCGAGCATTGACCACGATCTGAAGTTTTACATCTTGTCCTGCCATATTAATGTTTATCTATTTTCTTCATGTCGCGTTTGTGCTTTTCACCGTCGACACGAAGTTGGATTTTTACTATCTCGGCGAACCACCATGGCTGAGCAATTAATTCCTGATATGTCCATCCGAATTTCTCGCACAGCATGACCATGAATAGTTCGTCAGGAACGCGACCTTTGCCGGTTTCTATGAGTACGGAGTAGTCGTACTCTACTTGGCTAAAAAATCGCTAGGATCGAATGCGTCTTTGGTGACTTCGTTGATCGCTTTGATGACCGACCTATAGTCTTCCTGCCGCATGTTCTCTACTCTTTCTGCGGGATTCTCTTTGTTGTCATCTACGGCAACAATCACAAGGCGAAGTGCCTGTTCCTCTGCCTCCGGTACTGCGAGCGGATCAAAGTCCACGACTTTTGATTTCTCTCCTTCACCTGTCTGAAACTTTGAATGCTTCAGGAAGATGGACTGCAGTTGGCGAGCTTCCTTCCCGGTGAGGTAGGTATAAAACTCGACGACTGCGCCTGATGGCGTGGTTATTTTTTTGGTTTCTCTTTCCATAATGGTTAGTAGCTTGCTGTGAGGTTAGTAATAAGTGCGGTAATCATCTTTGCATCACCAGTTGAGTAGTGCGCCTTGAATGACACGCTTTGTTTGACCATTTCATTGATCTGGATAGGGCGTGTAATCTCGGTGAATGTCACCTTTGCGAGATCGATACGGACGGTAGGATTTGCTGCGCTTCCGATCGTAGTGTCCGTGTTCACTAGATCCAAACGAACCGCTTTCATGGTTCCGGCGAGCGTGTTGGTTTTGAAATCGCTTTCGTTTTGCCATAGGGCTTCAAGTTTTCCTTCGATAACAAATTGCTTATTAAGGAAATCGTTAGGAGTAATACTTCCGAGAACGTCATCGTCCTCGAGGTTCTTGGTGATGGAAAGCGTGAGCGACTTGAGCGCTATCGCTGACCCTGCATCAAGACCTGCTAAACTCGACGCGATCTTAAACGCGAAGTGTTTGTGCGTGAATTTATTCTCTGTCGTCAAAGACGGAGTAAGTGTTGCAGTGGCACCTTTCTTTGCGCGCACGTTCGCGCTGTAAGTGATGTAATCGCCCGGCTCGTAGCTAATCTCGAGCGTATCGATGACTGCAAGCGCATGCTTATAATCCTGCGCGGCAAGTGGATCATCGAGGAACAATGTCAACGACTGATGTTGCGCTCCTTGCTGAACACTAAAAGTGTGATCGTAAACGATCGATTCACCCGAGTGTGTGCCTGATGACACGCCACCGAGAGCTGCGAGAAGAATCAGACCGAAGTGTTTGTCTCCGATTGGAGCCTTCAGACTTCCTTCAGCCCATTGCTTGGTGATCGTGGACCCGATTGAATCTTCAATCACACCATATGCTTGTTCTTCAAAGATTTTGTTGTCTTTTTCTTCGATACCAAGCTCGGAGAATGGAATCCAAAATGTGGCTGACGATATCGCCGTACCACGAGATGTTTCTTTTGCTATTCCGACTTGGAACAGCCTTCCTATTCCTTTACTCATACAGTTTTTTCATTTTCACTAGGTTGTAATGGTTCGACCTTTTGTTTTTCTTTCTCATAGATTTCATCCGCTTCCTCTTGAGAATGTGCAGTGACTGTTAGCGGCTTATATTCAAGCCCGCCCGGGAAGAAATATTCTTGCGGTGATCCGAGCATTTTGGTTTTATCTTTTGTTTGCATAGTGCTTAGAATGTAAGTGTTTTATCCGCGTGCGCTTTTAATGTGACGGTGAACACGATGTAGGATTTATCTTGCGAAGTGATCGCCTCCGGATTGCTGCTTGATGGTTCGAGTCCACCAATAGCGGAGCCGGCCAGTGTCGGATCATTGTCGAACGTATCGAGCAACTGATCGCTCAGGTATTCGATGTCGTCACTTGATTCGATGTTCTCGGCTTTTTGCACGATCGTAATTGCGAACGTGTAAGTGCGGAGGTTGGATCGGTTCGTCGAGTAACTTCCTTCAGAACTTGGAGACACGAGAATCGCTGCGGGAAATGACGGAATGTCTCTATCAAGAGATGCATTTGCCTTCAGGTCGTCCACCATCGCAAACTTCAGCACGCCGCTTGTAACGAGTGCATCAAGTTTTTCTTTTATCTTTCCTTTGATGATGGTTCCGAGTGATGAGGGCATATTATTTTGCGAGCTTTCCTATTTCTCTGACGATAATGTCTCCGGCTTGGCGGAAAATGTTTTGCACGTCCTTCGCAGACTTTTCGACTATTTGCTTCATGAAAGGACGGGGCTTTGACGGTCGGGAGAATTTTGCGAACACTCTTTGTCCGCCCGGATTCACCCACGACAAAACTTTTCTTTGCTTTGGATACACATATCCTCGACCGTACTCAACAAATGGTGCGTAGCGTGCGGTTGGAAACCATACCGCTTGCAGTTTTCCCGATCTAAATCGGAAACTGTGCAGAAGGTTTCCGGTACGCCACGGAATCGGATCATCTTTGAGCGAATGCTTGGCGAAGATCGCCTGTGTCGCATCTACTGCTCTTTGGATAACCGGCTCCGAGATTTTTGGATAACGCTTGAAGGACTGTGTGAGCGCTCGGAGATTCTTTATCTCCACTTCGACGATAGGCATAATTAAGAAAGGACTGGGTTGCGGCGGTATCGTGAAATGACCGCAGCATCTTCCTTAGTTATGTCGTCTCGCCATGCGATTTGCGCTCCGTCGAATCCTTCGGAGAGCTTTCCTTCCGCTTCTTTGCGCTTGTACCACTTCACAACAATGCGCTCCGCAAGATCGGTGAGATCAAACGGCAGAGTGTGCTTTGTGATGTCGTCTTCGTTTTCCCAATCGATTAAGTATCCGGCTGTGTAAGTAACGCGGAGAAATTTCTCGAGCATTGTGTTTACTTCGATGATTGCCGCGTCTTCGTCTACTTCCCAACTGTCGGGATCGTAATCGTTCCATGTCGGATTTGTTTTCGTTCCTGATCGGTATTCAAACGCAGTCACTTCACTGACTGGCGCTTGGCGAAGCACAAGCATCTGCTGTCCATAGGTATGGACTGTGTGCAATTCTTCGTAGTCGGTTTCCATAAATCGGCGATTGCATTCGCCTTCTATGTAATCGCTGGCTGCGTTTATTAGATTTGCAAAGAGTACGTCAAAGCCGTCATTCTCAATTCTGAGTCTGACGTTTCGTACTCGGTCTACCGTTGTAAGTGCATATGCTCGTGGTTCCATAATGTTCATTGGATTGAGTCTCGGTCGCTCCCTCCCAAGAGTTGAGAGGGAGAGCCGAGAATCAATCGCAAGCGATTAGTTCACTGGCTCGTTGTATGCACGCGAAAGCGCGAACACAGCCGAGCATGGGATTGACGGAGAGGTACCACCGACATCCAAAACAGCGCGGAGATAACGTTTGCGACTTCCGGTGTTTAGCCCTTCCAATCGGATGAGCTTTACATCGTTGTCCGCAGTTACCGCCGCCGTTGCGCCCGAGATAGCTGCCCATCCCGTTGATCCGTCCGCCGATTCCTCCACATTGAATGCGTAGGTTTCGTTAGTGTCGGCGAGATCAATGTCGCCGGCAGAGATGGTAAGTACAGCCGATCCGAATCCCTTCGTATCAACTGCCGAACCGTTTGCATCTGCCGTGCGTACCGCAGGGACAAGCGAAACGAGAAACTTTACTGCGTCATAGACTGATTTCATATAGTTTCGTCTGGCTGGTTGCCGGTTTGAGTATCCTCCGCATTTTCCTCAGAAGACTCGTCGCCTTCTTTGGTTTCAGCTCCTTCACCGTCGCCTTCCGGCTTATCGGCATCATCAGAATCGTCGTCGGAATCTTTCGATTCGTCGGTTTCAGTTTCGTCATTCGATTCTTCAGAAGGTGTTTCCTTTTCCTCGGCTTCTTCAGCAGGTTCTAGGAATTCGTCGCCGATATTCTCGGCTTCCTCTGGTGTCATGCGAATGACTGATCCTTTTTCGATGCGATCGCCTTTGAAAGAGATCGGTTTCAGGACTGTGTATGGGAGTAGTTCTTCACTCATATGTGATGTACTCAAACGATTAGTTATTAAGAGGCGGCAGTCTTCACGACTACGAATGCTGCGCCGAGTGCGACTGTTAGAGCGACACGTTTCTTGAGGACAAGAGCGCGCTGATCTGCAAGTGCAATTTCTTTTCCACCGAAGGTTCCTGACTCATGTTGTGAGACAGTCATCTCTCCCTTATCACCGAAGGCCAAAGCCTTCATGTTTCCGAAGATAATGAACTTAGTAGAAACTGCCGAAGATGCATTGTTCGGCAAGTGGCGAGTGGTGTACACAGGGAATCCCGCCATTTCACCCGCAGGACGGATACCTCCGCCTGTTGGATTATTGGTGAGAATATTCGCCGAAGCTGCACCTGCTTGTGGCAGGATGAAGTTTCCGGCTGTGTCTTTCTGCGTGCGAAGTTTCGCCCACACGGTGCGGTTCATGTACCATGCAGAACCTTCAAGAACGGATTCTTCAAGATTTGCGATAGTGTCAGCCGCATCGACTACGACATCGAATTCCGCGAAGGTATCGTGTCCGGTCGGAAGTGTGTACACGGTTACATCAGCGTGATTAAGCACACCGATGAAAGGAGCGCCTGTTCCGACGAATCCTTGTTTGTCCACCATGTTTGCGAGCGCCTCACCGCCAAGGGCAAGGAGCCAGTCCGCAAGTTGAACATCGGCATCTGTGAGGAGATCGTTTCCGACCACGAACGCGAGTTGCCACTTCTTGGTGATCAAGTTGGCTTGACCGAAGTTCACTCCGGTTATGCCACCTGCCGCATCGAAGCCGAGGAACTCACCCTCGAGGAAGGCTCCGGTGTAATTCGGAATTCCTTTCTCGTCGGTTCCCATTGGCCACTTCTGCGCTTGGCTCATGATGAGACCGACAGACGCAGCAATGCGAAGGATTGCGTTTTCGACTTCCTTGGAGACCAAGTAGCCACCACGCGAATCCTGTTCACCGATCAGCGCTTCGTTCGCTTTGGTTTTGATTCCGGCAGCCGCTTTTACGACTTCCACGAACGCAGTCTTCTGATCTTCATTCATCCCTGTACGATCGTGACCGAAGAGAGAACGCTCGAGCTGAAGTTTTTCAACGATAGCGCGAGTCTCTTTCGCCACGAGCGGAGAGATGGCATCACCGAGCCGCTTTTCCATTACATCGTCAACGACCGTCTGGAGCTGGCTCTTGATGGCTTCTAGTTGCTTTTCATCCATATTGGATTTAAGAGTTATGCTTTTTCGTTTATCTTACGAAGAGCATCACTAGTTATGTTGTTAATGACCCGGAGAAATTGGCGCTCGTGGTCCCACTCTTTGAAACCTTTTCGCGCATCATCCTCGGGATTCGACCTTTGTGAGGCATCACCTTCTTCAGGAGCGCCGGTGCCGTCCTCACCCCCAAGGTCAACTGCTTTGAGCAGTTCCTCCAAGGCGACGAGCGATCCTTTGATTCCCATGATTGCGGTTTCGATATGCCCTCGACTTTTTGCTGATAAAATTCTGCCGTCCTTCATGCTTTTTTCTTCATCTGTTTCTTCTGAAGGTTCAGGCTTGACCATACAGACAAGATTTCCGTTGCCGTCATCTTCAAGCACGCCATCTTTTCCGTCATCGTTCTTGCAGGGATCACCAACTTGCTCTTTTGCTTTTTCTTCAAGCACGAGACCTTTTTGAATGAGAGCCTCGCTATCAAAGCTCGCAGTCTTCATGAGTGAGAGGGCCATCGGGTTGGCCGGGACCGGAACGAATGAGAACTCGAGCAGCTCTGCTTTCGTGATTGTGTTCCCTTCCATTTCTTTTGCGATAAATCCGACCGATGTGGTTCGGAGAATCTTTGCGTCGTACAAACGGCGAACCTGTTGAGCGAATGGGTTGGCTGATTCCGGAGCGAATCGTCCCTTTGCTACGAGCTTGCCGTCAGTGAGTTCGATTGAGTCTGTTACGCCGATTGGAAGCCCGGTGTAGTTATGACCCCAGAGAACAATCGGGTTGTTTTTGTAATGACCAAGGTCCCATCCCTTTTGGTCTACGATCTCGCCTTGGCGATCTTGGTCTGCGGTTGAGATGACCACTTCAAAGCGCCCGGAGTCTTCGTCACCGGCTTTCATCTTTTCGATGAATTCTTTTGTCTCCGGAGTATCCAGATACGCGAATAGTTTTTCGCTGATCTCCGTACTTATTTTGTTGAATGTGTTTTGTGTATCCATAGGTTTATAAAAAATTTAGAAATTATTAATAATTTATTTATTCAAGGGAAATATCTTCCGGTCGTGTGTAGCACCGACAGCTCACATGGAGCGGAGGACTTCCAACATCGTCATAGGTGATCGGCAACTTCGACCCATCGGTACCGACTGCTTCATCACCTTTGTCAAAGAAGGAATCCTCGATGTCGATGGTCTTCCCATGCATCGCATCGCACCACTCGCATACACGTTCGTCAGCTGCGGTATACCACTTGATTGTCTTCACCACCCCTGACTGTTTCCATGCCTCCTTTGTCGCATCGTTAGCAATGCGGAATGTTTCCGTTTGTGCCACCTGTCGTGCGCGCACTTCATCGCTGTAGTCATAGACCGCATTGAGTTTTTCGGTCAGTTCATCAAGGGTCCATCCTTCCGTTTGTCCCTGCTCGAGAAAATCTTTCAAGAGACCGAGTGATGTATCGTTGTAACTTTCGGCCATGAGTTCCATGGAATGATCGATCGCCCGGCGCGCTTCCGGTGTTATGCGGAACCCATCAAAGCCGAGCAATGATCCGGCTTCTGCACCTTCGGCTTCGTACAAATTGCTGAGTATCGGCTTGGAGAGGTCCACCATGATGCCCATCCATTCCTTCTTGTCGAAGATGTCGGCTTCAGCGATGGTCTTCATTAAATTCGGAAGGTTTTTAAGCACTTCCGCTTTTTGCTCGCCATTAAACTTTTTGATTGCTTCGTACTGGAGTTTTTCATATGCACCAACGCGCGACTCGAACGCTTTGTATATTGGTTCGTAGTCTGCATCGGAAAGTTCTTTGATTCCTTTGCATTTTGTTTCTTTCAGCTCTTTGACTGCCTTGTTTTGTGTTTCAAGACCATCAGTCAAACGCTTTGCGATTTCTTCGGCGATCCCCTTCCTAGCTTTATGATTTTTTGCATGTCGGGTTGATGGTTTCTTTTCCATTCCCTTTTTTGTGAAGCGCTTACTTTCCTTTGGTTTCGGTTTGCCGAGTGGAATCTTTGAGAAGTCAGTCATCACGCTATCACCCTTGTCCACGCCATCTAAGCCGAAGTATTCCTCTCGTGCTTCATTGATGCTCATAACTGGTTGCAGTCCTACGGCCGCTTTCATTTCCTCCATGCGCTGGGTGCGATCTTCTGGGACCGGATCACTAAAGTCGAGATACAAGTTATCTCCGTATCGGGGTACGAGGAATTCATTGAGCTGTTGGACCATAAGCTCGAGCTTTGGTTTGAGTGTTCGTGCGGCGAAGACATAGTTGGATGTCTCGGCTGTCGCACGATTGGTTTCTGATTCAGAGCTTCCGAGAATTGTTTTTGGCACACGGAAGCCACCGAGGATTTTGTCTCGCATCACATCTTGCAAATTAGCGAAGTCCATATCTTTTGGATTGCTACTTGCTTCGTCATACTTCACGCCTTTTGGCAGGACTGCTACGCGGTATGCGTTGCCAGCGCCTTTGTATAGATTTTCAAATGACGCGCGAAGCACTTTCATCTGCGCGTCGGTGATTGCATTCTCGGACGACAGCAAGCCTCCAAGACGAGCACCGTTCTTGAAGTAGTTCATGTTCACGTCGCTTGCGAAGTTGTCAGTAAGAATCCAGTCGATGATTGCTTGGACCGTTCCGATGCCTTGGTACTGATCATTCGGGTCCGGGTATTTAAAGTGGAGAACTTCGTGTGTACCGAACACTTTTGTTTCGCCATTTACTGAATACTTGTATCCTTTCAAAAACTCCGGAAGCTTTGCAGGAATTGGGTTCGTGTGTCGAGGGTTGAGAATATAAATTGCGGTCGGCTTGTCTGTGTCGCCTTTCACTCCATCAAGTAGCCAGTATGAATTGCCGGCAAGTTCCAAGTGAGACGATGTCATGTACTTCAAGTCGTAGCCTGTTTGAAAAGGATTCACGCCTTCAAGTAAATCAAGAAGTTCATGGTCGAAGATTTCTTCATGCGTTCCATCTTTCTGTACTTGGAACAATCGGAAGCGCTGCTTTGCTACTTCTTCCGCGATCGCACGCACGCACGCGTAGACCCATCCGTTGTATGTGTCCATCGCTTTCTCGACAGATGTTTTTCGTGATCGGGACCAAATCAAAAATGGATCAGCGTCTGCGATACCGGAAGCAAGCGACAGGGTTGTCGCTTTACGTGAGAGGCCTATTGCGTTTAATGCTTTATCAAAAATATTCATAAAATTGGCAACAAAAAAAGGGCTTGCGACACAAGCCCATCTCTTTCGAGACGAATTTGTGTCACAAGCCCTCTTGGGTTACAAGTCAGACTGGACGCACTTAAATTTTCAACTTACCCCTATAGTATAGCAAAATCTTTTTACAAGGGAAAGGCAGTAAAGTCATCCGAGCTATCAGTCCGGCGCTTTATTGTGTACTCAGCCAAAATAACCTTATTGTCTTGGATTTTAATCACTATTTCCCCCATCTTTATTTGCTGAGCCAGACGCATGATTTCCTCCCACTCTGGCGGGACCTCACGCGCTATTCTGATTTTTGGTGGTTGGTTCATATAAGTCCTATTACTTCAGGATTCTGCATGCCTTGCTGTACCAAGCCGAGAATGAGATACACGAATGCATCGACTAAGTCATCGTGTTCTTCTACCCCGAATCCGAGCAGTTGAATAATTAAGTCCTCGCATCCTTTTCTTGGAAATACAATTGTTCCGTTTTGAATGTAGACTGCTATCGCTCTTAAGCGTGCGCGTTTATCACTACCCGCTCGCATTCCAATAACCGGCAATAGTGCGCGTTCCATTTCTTCTATTGCTGCACGCTGATATTGCACATCTTCCACAAAGAACAATCCGAATGGATTGGCTACGCCCATCGCTTTTGTTGTTTCTATAGTTTCGTGAAATGAGAGGCGAGCATTGATTGGGTTTGGTTTGATGTAAATTTTGGGTATGCCATCTCGCACGAATGAGACGCCAGAAACCATTGAGGTATAGTCAGCTGTTTCTCTTTTTGATATCGCAAGGTCAATACCAGTCCCATGCAGGCCACCTTCCATTTCTGGAGGCACCTTGTCGTAATACTTAATCCATTCTTCAAGAACGTCAGCGCCATCTTCAGGAACCACCTTGAGAAGATATTCACGAAGAAATGCGTTTAGTCCCACTTTGTCTCTTTGTGCATCTAGTGCTTTCTGATTCGGATACTTTCCGAGCCATGTTGTGACTCCGTTTTTTATAAGCGGATAGTCTAACTGTTTGAATGTTTTATCTCGCTTCAGTCGAGACATGAGTGCATCAGAATGGAGATGGTTTCCGATCACAATAAGTCGTCCAACCATTTCATCAATAGCCGGAATTACCTCGCCTCGAAGCCAGCGTTCTGTTTTGTCTCTATTTTCTTTTGTGCGGACCCATTCCAGATCTTCAGGATCGTCAACGATTACTAATTTAGGACGATGCTGGTTATGACGTAGACCACGGATCTTTTGTCCGCGGGACCGCGCAAGGATACGCACACCGTTTGTGAGAAGCATGTTCTTTGCTTGCCATTCTTCTTCGCTCTCAAGAGTCCAGTCAGCCACAAAGTTTCCAGTTATATTTCCATAGTCTTGCTTGATGAGTAGATTATTTTCTAACTCACTCTTGATTGCAGCAATGTTCATTCCAGCTTGGATGCCGGTGTCGGCAATTGGGAGAATAAACGGATAAAGCTCTGGGTATTCCAGTGCAGCCCACAGAGGCAATGCCATCGAACCGAATGTACTCTTTGCACTTCCACGAAAGCCAGTAATTTCGATCATCTTTTCTTTATGATCACCAAGCGTCTCTAAAAGCTCAGGATGAAATGATGCTGGCTCAATATCTAGATAATGAGAAAGATATACGAGACAAAATCCCGTAAACGTCTTAGCGAGAGAGCGGCGTGTTTGATAATCATCAAAGAATAAATTATTGCCCCACCACTGCATCTCCTTTTGGTTTGATTGTGATTGCTGTAGGTTCTGCATGAAGTGCTTCTTTTGGGATTATTCCCCAATTAGCGAAAGCCTTGAACATTTGTTTTTTTAGTTCCGGAGGTAGCGGCTTGCTTCTTTGTTCTACTTCAAGTGTTCCAAGATGGCGCTCAAAGATGCCGGCATCAAGCTGTGCATTGAAGAGTAGAATATCGTATTTGAGAAGCGTGTTAATTGCGCTTATTTGGTCTTTGTAACTTGGAGGCATAATGCCTTCCTTCTTCAGTTCGTCAGAATAAAAAATGATGCGTATGAGACGTTCAGTCATCAGACGATATTTTTCTTTCATCTCCGAGATGCGATCTGCTACCTGTTCGCGGTCAGCGTCTTCAATTACCTGTCGGCGGACCTTGTTGCGGAGCTTTTGAATATACCTCCAGTCAAGCGGTGTGTTATGCGCTGTTTTGAAACCCTTATCAAAGAGGGCATCTTGAAGTTTTCTTGTGGAAATAATCGGATCGATGACTGCAATGTCTCGGATGGCCCGACGTATCCTGTCTTCTTGTGCGGGTAATTTTCTCATTGTGGCTTAACTGGGGTTATTTTGGAATTAGTCTTGTTTTACAACGTTTAGGCGTTCCCATCTATCGCGTATAACGTCACAGAATTTGGGATCGAGTTCTATCATGAATGCCCTTCGGCCTGTCTTATGTGCGGCTACCATGGTGCTACCGGACCCACCGAACGGGTCGAGGACCACATCATTACGCTTGGTTGAATTACGGAGCGCTCTCATGGCGAGCCAGTCTGGTTTCTCGGTTGGATGAAGGTATCGGGCAGTTGCCTTACGCGGCATTTCCCATACGTCATATTCTCCATCGCCGAAGAAAGTATGTGTACCTGTCTTCCATCCGTAGATAATGCTCTCTGCAGTTTTTGGATCGGGTTTTTTAGCTTTTGCAATCCACTCGTGCTTATAGCGATAATCGTTCCATCCCATGCTTGCGACATTCTTCACCCAGATAATTACTCCAGAGTGACGGAAGCCGTTGACGAGCATGCTTTGTAAAAACTGAGGGTACGAGGACCATCCAGAACAGATATAAAACGATGCGCCTTCTTTGGAATGCATAAACATTCCGTAGAATGCAGCATCAATAAACGCCTTGAATTCTTCCGGCGACATATTGTCATTTTTGATTTTCTCTAAATCTTCGCCTTTAAGTTTTTCTCCACGAGAATGATAGTCCACGTTGTACGGAGGATCGGTGAAGACCATATCTGCTTTTTCTTTTCCTAGAAGTGTTCGGTATGTTTCAGGATCAGTTGAGTCACCGCAAATAAGACGATGTGGACCAAGTTCATAAATCTCACCAAACTTTGAGCGTGCCTCCTTCGTCTCATCAATCGGCTCTTCTTCGCTTTCTTCATCTTCAAGTGATTGGTCGAGAATGCGACTGATTTCATCTTCTCTAAATCCCGAGGCCGGAATATGAGGGTCTTCCTTGAGGGCAATGATTAGTCCTGCGAGTTTTTCTTCATCCCATTTTCCTTTAATTTTATTTAATGCCAAGTTTAGAAGTTTTTCATCTTCGACCGACAAATTCACGAAGGACGCAGGGACCAGATAGATTCCCTTTTCATCTGACTCAGTAATGCCTGTTGGGACTGTTCCGCTTGCAATAATCGCTTCTAAAGCAGAGAGACGCTGATGCCCTCCTACAAGCACGCCATATCGCTCCGGATTGCTGTTTACGACAATTGGCTCTACAAACCCGAAGGTCTTGATGCTTGTCTTGAGTGCAGCCATTTCAGAGTCCGGCATAATGCGCGGATTATAATCGGCACGTTTGATGTCTTTAATTTTAATTGCTTGCATTTTCTTCGTATTGGAATGTTTTAGTAAATTCGACCCTCTGCTTGAGTCCGTTTATTTTTTCTTCATCTTTTCTTATGCTTTCGTTTATCATGCTGATAGTTTCATCGCAGCTCACAATAAACTCCTCGGCCTTGGCGATATTGATTTCGATTCCTTTCTTTTTAGTTCGAGTAGTTTTAGTAGTGTCTTTTGAATCTATGGCGGCGAGGTTAGCCTTCAGACCATCCAGCTCTTTGAACTTGTCGGTTTGAAGTTTCTGTACATCTGGAATCTTTGTCTTGTCGAAGGCAATATTTACTGTCTTACGCCAGATTTGTTCTTGGAGTTCATCA
>JACCDR011210598.1_pt1 | contig 40611 bp, 61 predicted proteins | sample 7446431 | NCBI WGS metagenome assembly JACCDR01 (sample SAMN15323443, study PRJNA562643) | freshwater metagenome | isolation source: river surface water | place: USA:Blue River Watershed | collected 2017-08-17
ATGCTCGGCGCGCTGGGGGCGGAGGCGGAATGGCTCGCCAAGGGCGATGACGTGCGCTTCATGAACGATGTCGCGCTGCGGCTGCAGAGCTGATGTTAGTTGACATGACACCTTAGAGTCTCCGGTGAGCGGGACAAAACGGGCCATTGCGGGATTGCGTGGGACGGGAGGCCGCTGAAAACCGTCGATGTGCTCCAAAATTTGGCGCTCGGCGGACTTCGAAGAAGGCGGCGGCAGTGTCAAGACATGGCGGGCATTTTGACATTGCTCTGACAGGACAAGTTAGAGTCGGCCGATTTAAGAAGGCCGGCGCGAAAACCCTCTCATGAGCCTCTTAAGGGCGCAATTTGGCGGTTCTTAGAAGGCAATGAGAGCGCCGGCGCTGCCCAGAGCGGCCGGATCGGCGCGCGAACTGGGACCTTGGCGGGTCCCAGTTCGGAAAATCGGCAAAAATGACGGAAAATCTAGGCGCTCGCGCCCGATGTGGCCTCTTGCGAAGCTGAACAAGTGGGACCCTTTTGCAGCGCCGACCATGTGTCGATTGAGGCGATGACATCGTCCGGCCGGCAGTGCCAGGCGCGGGCCAAAAGGGCGATCTCGCCGCCGGTCGGATCGCCCTGGTAGCGGATGCCATGCAGCCGGTCGCGATCGATGCCGGTGACCTTGGCCAGACGGGCCAGCGGCGTGCAGCATTGCTGCACCCAAGCGTCGAACCAGTGGCTGCCGCCATTGATCGCCCGCTCCATGGGGATGCCGACTGCCCAGTGCCATTGTGCCGGCGTCAGCTTGGCCTCTCCCTTGCGCCTCGACATCAGACCAGCCGCAGGTGGCGGTGCTGGCGAGCGTCCTCGCGCAGCTGGATGATGGTGCCGCCCTGCATCGGCGGCTCCACCTTGCGGGTGACGATGTCGGCCGGGACGATCAGGAAGATGCGGCGGCTGTCACGGCAGCGCTGGGCGCGGCCTTCGCGCAGCGCGTCCAATTCGGCTTCCGATCGGCGCGCGCGCCACGGGCCGATGCGTCGGCCGGACCAGGCGAAGGCATATTGCTCGATGAAGCGGGCCATCAGAGAGCAGCCTCGGCGCGCCACTCGCTTTCTGCGCATTCGAGGGCGTCGTGCAGTTCCCACTCGACCTCGTCCTGATTGAGCCGCTTAGACAGATCCTCCGGCGTCGTCAGCAGCCTCGATCGCGGGTCGGCCTTAACAGCCTTGGCGAGATCGCCGACGCTGTCTTCCCGCAGATCCTGACCGCGCAGCCAAGAGATAAAACTGCCGCTTTCAATCCTGCCCATTGCGTTGTGCTCCTCTAATTGAGTCGCTCCGCAAACTAGAACAAAGATAGAACGTAGGCAACAGGTACGGTGTCCCGATCAGGGACCCAGCATGTTGCCGATGACGATCAGGATCAGCAGGGCAATCACCACGCCGCCGACGCATCCCATACAGCTCTGGAAGCTGTTCTGCTTCGGTCCGGCCTGCACAATGATTGGCCGCTCCGAACCTGTCGCATTGGCCGAAGTCAGATAATTATACCGATCGAGGCTGGTCTGGTTGGCGTGGCAAAATCGGCAAGCGACAGCCTCATCCTGAATTTCCTCGGCACATTTCCAGCAGCGCTTCATGGACCAACCTCAAATTGGGTGGGCAAAGACCCCGACCACGCGGGCTACTACCTGATATTGATCTTCCTCGTGACCGAGGTCACGGGAGAGGACGATGCGATCGCCGCTGCCGTCATCGCGGAAGGCGAAGCGGGCCATAACGATGCCGCCGTTGACCCGGAAGAGATAGTGGGTGCCGTCGATCATGCGCTCGCCTGGGCGATGATCCTTGCAGATCAACGGTGTGCCCGTGTTCAAGCTGACCGCATCATAGGGAGCGGGTAGCCGGGCAATCCAAAGCCCGGACGTCTCGCCAAGTGTTGAATATAGCCAGTCACGCCGAATGCGGGTGACCGAGATCGGGTCCATCTTCCCGAGCTCATCGATCTCCAACAGCGCATATTCCGGAACCTCGGCCCAATCCGCGTCGTCGGCGCCGATCGCCGCCAGCGCCGACGATCTCGCCGAATTTCCGGTCAGAAGCCAGTCGACAGAAGTCCCGAGCGCGGCCGCTATGGCCACTGCCGCCTCAGATTTAGCTATGCCGTGCGCCACATAGTCGCTGATCGTACTCGTTGAAATTCCTGACTTTTCGGAGAGCCACTGCTGCGACCGGCCATCGAGCGCCTCGACGATGCGCAGCCCAACAGGAGAATTTTTCAAACCCCGTTGCATTGTCCGCTTTTTCGGATTATCCGGATTTTCGGATAAAGCACCGGGATTAGCCATGACCGCTCTCGCTCAAATGCACCCAGAGGACATCAAGTCCGCCCTGCGCAAGCAGTTCGGCACGGCCGCTGCCTTCGAGCGCGCTCATCATCTGCCTGCCAAATCGGTCAGCGACCACTTGCGCGGCAAGCGAAGCCAGCGCGTCGAGGACGCCATCAAGGCTGCAATCTCATTCACAGGCGGTTCCCATCAATCCGAACTTTCGGAAAGTAGCACCGGATTGCGCGGCGCGCACCGTCAAAATGCGGGAGCCAATTAAACATGGCCGACGCAGCGTTTCAGGTTCCCGAATTCAACCCGTCCGACGACGTAGGCTTTGTCCGCGTCGATCAGATCGAGATGGGCGACCGGCTGCGGCCGGTGGATGAGGTTTATGCCGCTGGCCTCGGTCAGGTCATGCAGCGTGATGGGCAGCGGACGCCTATCGAAGTCTGCCTCCACCCGTTCGCGCCGCACTACACGCTGGTCACCGGTGCCCATCGTCTTCGCGCGGCACAGCTGATCGGGCTGGAGCACATCAAGGCGACGGTGATCAGTGCCGGCGAGATGGAACTGAAGCTGGCCGAGGTCAGCGAAAATCTCTTCCGGCGCGACCTGTCCCCCTATGATCGCGCCACCTTCGTCGCCGAGCTGGTGGCGCTTCGCAAGATCAAGGCAGGCATCGACCCTGCCAAGGATGGCCGCACGGTTTCCGCCACTGCGCGCTGGCAAAAAAGCCTGAAAATTGAGGCAGATGATACAACGGCAAAGATTGCCGTTGCATATGGCTTCAGCGAGGATGTGGCGGCGGCAGTCGGCCTGTCCGTCCGCACCGTGCGCGACGACGTGCTGCTCTATCGTCGCCTGACACCGATCACCATCGACGCGCTGCGCAGTGTCAATCACCCGCTGCTCGGCAATGCCAGCCAGCTGCGCGCTCTGGCCAAGCTGGAGCCCGCGCAACAGGCCGACGTGGTCGGCGCGCTGCTGGGTCGCGGCAAGTTCGATGGCAAGCCCGCCAAGACGATCGCCGAGGCGCAGGCGCGCATGGCGAACCGCAAGGCTGCAGCCGCCGAGGACAAGCGGCTCTCCGCCTTCATCGGCACTTTCAACCGCATGAGCATCGCCGAAAAGCGAGGCGCGCTGGCGGTGCTGGCCGACATGCTGCCGGCAGGATGGACGCTGACCGGACCCAAGGGAGGCGAGGCATGATCTTCAACCTGATCCTGACGCTGATCGACTGGCTGGTGCGCAAGCCTGCGCCGGTGGAGCCGACGCCGCATGTCTGCTCGCTGGGCGAGCCGGACTGCACGGCCGAGCATCTGTGCGACGGCTGCCTGCAGGGAGACCGGTGGTGAACGGCGGCTTCGCCCAGCTGGTCAGGATTCAGGAAGCTCGGCTCGCCGAGCTGGGAATTGTGGTGTCGGATCGCGCACCTTCTCCAACCGTCTCGGGCGGTGGTGAAGTGCAGCGCGTCTCGGCCGGTGCCACAGGCGCGCGGGACGGTGGTTGCTTCTCGCCCGCGCGCCACTCTTTTTCGGGTGGGCGGGCATGAAGACCTGCGCGGCCATGACCTGCACCGCCGTGGTTCGCCCAGGCATGCTGATGTGCAGGCCGCACTGGCTCGCGCTGCCAAAGCGGCTGCGCGACGCAATCTGGGCCACTTGGCGCTCTCGGCAGATCAGTCACTACCGCGATCTGGTCGAAGAGGCGGTGACGCTGATCGACGATCTGCCCGGCCCTTTTGAAGCCCCGCGGAAGCGGCCCAGCACCGATGCGGTGCGCGAGGTGGTGGCGATCGACGGCGCGGGCAATCCTGTGCGGTTCACGCAAGGGAGGCTGCTGTGACGCAGCAATCCTGTGCGCTCCCCGCAGACCAAGAACGAGTGCTAGAGATGATCCGGGCGGCTGCCCGCTATCATCGCGAATGCCCGTCGAACGGCATGATCGCCGAGAAGCTGGGCTGCGGACCTTCCCGTGCTTCTACTCTTGTGACAGCGCTGGAGCGGCGGGGCATCATTCAGGTCATCCGCTACACAGCCTCGCGCGTGGCGATCATACCCGCAGAAGGGCTTCGCACCGCTGGCGGCGGAGGGACGCTGCACTGGAGCAGTCGCGGCATCACGCCGATCAGGCCAGACGCGGGCGAGTGTAGACTGCCGACTGCGCCCGTTCCTGACCGCTATGTCGTCACAGATCGGGACCCCTGCTTTTTCTGCGGGGTGCGCGCCGACAAGGGTTGCGCGCACCGAGCCGCCTCCGAACCGGTGGAGATGCTGTGATGGCGCGCGGTGGCGACAAGCTGGCCGGTACCGCGCGCGCGGATGCGATGCGGCGGCACCGTGAAATCTTCGAATATGGCGTCGCCCACGGGCTGTCGCTGAAGGACGCCGAGGCGGCGCTGGTGCGGCAGCGCCATGCCGCGCTGATGGCGGGAATCGAGGCGCGCCGAGCAGCTGCGCCCGCTCGCACTTCCATAGCCACCGATCAGCGGTCTGACCGCTGGATGATGAGGGACTGACCGATGGGCAATCTCCGCATTCCCCGCATGCGTATCTCTTCCGAGCATGTCGCCGGCATGCTGCGTTTCCTCGACCGCCAGGCCGAGGCGAAAGCGGCACCCATCAGCACACCGAAGCTGCGTTTTCCGGAGGATTTTCCGGGCGCTCGCCCGACGCTGCAGCGCGATCTGCAGCTGCTCGACCAGCACGGCAGTGACGCCGACGTGATGATCGAGCTGGACGCTCTTTACGAGGACTCGGCGGCGGCGATGATCGCCAGTGTCCAGGGGATCGAAGCTGCCGAGAGCAGCCTCAACGATTTTGCAGATGGTCTGGGTAGTTCAGCGGTAGAACGCCCCACCGAGGGAACCGAGCTAGGCGATCAGGTCGCTCCTGATGGCATCTCGGATGGCCTGCAAGCCATTGCGCCGGTTCAAATCCGGCCCCAGACCAACCCTTCGCCCAAGCGTGTGCCCGCACAGGCGCCGGTGGCCACCGTCAGGCATGTTCAGCCGGCGCGGCAGGTCGGCAAGACGGCTGCCCAAGAGCGCCTTTTCAGTTCTTTGCCCCTGACCAGCAAGAAGGTGGCAGCGCCATCGATAACGCTGCGACCGGACCCGCTGGCCGAGCGCCGCGAGCGCCTGAACCGCGCGATCGTCTGGCTGAAGCGCGAGCATCGCATTCTGGTGACCGTCGTCGATCGCGAGGCTCTGGTCCGCCAGTATCTGGTCAGCGGAAAGCGCGATCGGATGCTGGCCGACCATGTGATCGACTATGCGGTCTCGCTGGGGATGCCGATCAATGGCTGAGCCAAGCGTCCTGATCCACCACTGCAAGCTGGCGGTGGCGACCGAAACGGGTGTCTCCGTCGCCGATCAGGTCGGGCGCTCGAAGCTGCGTCGAATCGTGCGCCCGCGCCAGATCGCGATGGCGCTGGCGCGCGAGCTGACACCGCAGAGTCGGGTAAGGATCGGACAGTTGTTTGGCGGGCGACATGCGCAGGTGGTCGATTCGGCCTGTGACATGGTCGCGCATCTGCGCCGCCAGTCTGCATTCGACCAGCTTTACAGGCGTTGCCGCGCTCGCGCGATCGCCGAGGCAGCCGCACCGCAGGCGCTGGCGCATGGGTAAGCGCGCCATCCCGCCCGGCCAGATGCAGTTCCGCTTCGAGGTGCCCTGTGCGCCTCGGGACGGCGCGCTGGCGGGTGACGATGTGCGCACGGCCAATATGGTCGCATCGATCCTGCATGCCGATCCGCGCCCGCGCGAGATCATCGCGGCCGAGATGAGCCGCTTGCTCGGTGCGGACGTCACCAAATCGATGCTCGACGCCTACGCCAGCCCAGCGCGCGAGGCGTGGAGCATTTCCTACCCGCGGATGAAGGCGCTGATCGCCGTCACTGCCCGCCATGATCTGCTCGATGCCGACCTGCGCGGCATCGGCCTGTCCGTCCTCGCCGGAGAAGAGCTGGAGCTCGCCCGGCTTGGCCACCTGCGCGCTCAGGCGCGCGTCATCCAACAAGAAATCCGCGCCGCAGAGCAGCGGGTGCAGCCGATCAATCGGGGGAATGCGTGAAGCCTGAAAGCATCAAGCACTGGTTTTCCGCGCAGGAACTGGCCGACATGCGCCTGCCCGGCCTGCCAACGGCGCGCCGCAAGATCAACGAGCGCGCCGCCGAGGAGCGCTGGGCGCTGGCCAGCGACGAGGAAGGCCAGCCCTTGGCGCGCCCGCGCGTCGGCCGCGGCGGCGGGCTGGAGTATCACTTCTCCCTGCTGCCGGTGGCGACGCGGGCGGCGCTGGTGAAGCGCGGATTCGCGCTCGATGCGGTGCGGATGCTGGCAACGCCGAAGTCGTCGCTATGGGCTGCCTATGAGCGTCTGCCGGCGACCGCCAAGGCAGAAGCCGAGCGCCGCGCGGCGGCAATGGCGAAGATCGACGGCTTCGAGGCCATGGGACTGACCCGCTCGGCAGCGATCGGCGCGGCGGCGAGCCAGACAGGCGTTTCGACCGCGACGTTGTGGAACTGGCGGCAGATGATCGATGGCGCGCCGGCATCGGACCGGCTGCCACTGCTCGCACCGCGCCGTTCTGGCGGTGGCAAGGCTGCCGATTGCGATCCCGAGGTCTGGTCGCTCTTCCTCTCCGACTATCTGCGGCCCGAAAAGCCGACGCTGACCAGCTGCTACTACCGCGTGAAGGAGTTTGCCGAGGTCAACGGCCTCGCCATCCCGACCGAGCGGACGCTGCGGCGGAAAATCGAGCAGATGGACGGGCGCATGGTGATCGCGCGGCGCGAAGGTGCGGAAGCGCTGCGCCGCACCCTGCCGCCGACCAAGCGCTCGGTCGCGCACCTGCATGCGCTGGAGCTGGTCAATATCGACGGCCACAAGTTCGACGTCTTCGTCAAGCTGCCGACCGGCGAGGTGCTGCGGCCGATCATGGTCGGCATTCAGGACATCTACAGCCGCAAGATTCTCGCTTGGCGCATCGGCTGCGGCGAGACCGCGCACATGACCCAGCTGGTCTTCGCCGACCTGTTCGCCAATTTCGGCATCCCGAAGGAATGCTACCTCGACAACGGCCGCGCCTTCGCGTCGAAGATGATCACCGGCGGCGCGAAAAATCGCTTCCGCTTCAAAGTCAAAGCCGAAGAGCCGACCGGCTTGCTGACCAGTCTCGGCATCAAAATCCACTGGACGTTGCCCTATCGCGGCCAGTCCAAGCCCATCGAGCGGGCGTGGCGCGATCTGTGCGACACGATCGCCAAGCATCCGGCGCTGGCCGGCTGCTACACGGGCAACAAGCCCGATGCGAAGCCGGAGAATTACGGCGAAAAGGCGGTGCCGATCGAGCATTTCAAGCGGGTGGTGGAGCGCGGAATCGCCGCGCACAATGCCCGCACCGGTCGCCGCACCGAGACTGCGAACGGTCGCAGCTTCGACCAGGTGTTTGTCGAGAGCTATGCTGTCGCGCCGATCGGCAAGGCGACGCAAGAGCAGCTGCGCATGGCGCTTTTGGCCGGCGAGCAGGTCAGCGCCGATCGCAAGGATGGCTCGATCAGCCTGATGGGCAACCGCTACTGGTCGCCAGAACTGTCGGCAGTGGCCGGCAAGCGGGTGATCGTCCGCTTCGATCCTGACAATCTGCATCAGGACCTGCACGTTTACGGTCAGGATGGTCGCTACATCGGTGCAGCCGCCCTGTGGGCGGCAACCGGCTTCAACGATATGGATTCGGCGAAGGCGCGCGCAAAGCAGGAGGCCGATCTGCGCCGCGCGGTCAAGCGGCAGATCGAGCTCGAGCAGCTGCTCGACGCCGACGATATCGCTCGCCGCCTGCCCGATCATATCGACGAGGTGGAGTTGCCCGAGCCGGGTGCAATCCGCCCCGTGCGCCACCGCGGCCAGACCGCCGCCGCGCTCAAGACCCTCTCACAAGCGGCTGAGAAGCCCGCTGAGACGCCTTTCATCGACCGGTTCACGACTGCCTTCGGGCAGCTGCGGGTGGTCGACTGAAAAGGCCGCGCCGGGACCTCTAACCTCCCCGACGCGGCCACTCGTGGAAACGGCCAATCCCTCGCGGGAGCGGCCCGAGCATAGGTAGCTAGACATGAACAACCCAGAAAACCATCCCGTCGATATCGAGGAAGAGCGCCGCTGGCTGAAGGACCACAAGGCCACCACCGGCCTGAGCTGGTCCGACCTCGGCAAGCGCATGAGCATCGCGCAGGGCACCATCTCCCAATTCGGCGGCACCGGATATGCCGGCGACGAATTGAAGCTGGCGCAGGCGGTGGCCCGCTATCGTCAGAGCCTCGCCATCCAGGCACAGATCGCCATCGAAGCGCCGGTGGTGCCCGGCTTCATCGAGACGCCGACATCGAAGCAGTTCCTCGGTGCCTATGGCTGGGCCCAGCGCGGCAAGATGGTGGCGATCGCAGCTGGACCAGGCACCGCGAAAACCATCTCGGCCGAGCATTATCGCGACAGCGTCGCCAACGTCTGGCTGGTGACGCTCGCGCCATCGACGGCGGGCGTCAACACGATGCAGATCGCCACGCTGGAAGCGATGGGCGAGCGCGATGTGAAGGGCACGCCGCAGGCGCTGACCCGCCGCATCTGTGACCGGCTCCGCAACAGCGACGGCCTGCTGATTTTCGACGAGGCGCAGCATGCGAGCGTCAAGAGTCTGGAGGAGATTCGCGGTTGGTGGGACAAGACCAAGGTCGGCATCGTCGTTCAAGGCAACGCCGGCCTGCTGCAGAAACTGGAGGGCGGCAGCCGCAGCACCGATTATGCCCAGCTGTTCAGCCGCCTGTCGTTGAAGATCGTCCGCCCGCTGCCCGCGCCGGGCGATGCCGACGCCATCTGCGAGGCATGGTCGATCGAGGATGAGCGCCAGCGCAATTTCATCCGCTCGATCAGCCAGAAGCCGGGCGGTCTGCGCACGGTGACCAACATGATCGAGCTGGCCTGCATGACTTCGCGCAGCATGGGTCGCTCGCTGGAACTGGCGGATCTGCAGGACGCATGGGCGCAGCTCGCCTCGCGGCCGGTGCTGTCATGAGGGCGCGCAATCGGCAGCGGTTCGACAGCCACGCTGAGTTCCGCGCCTTTGTGCGGAACGTGATTGGCTGGGCGGTCGCACTCGTCTGGGCAGCGGTGTTCGCCGCATTCTGGGTGATGACACCATGAACGCGGTGGCTCTCAAACAGCGCCACGCGCCCCTTACAGCGCATCGCCGTGGCATGATCGCGAAGATCCATGTCGCGAAGAAGCAGCTGGCGATCGCCGACGACGACTATCGCCAGATCCTGCTCGACGAGGCGGGCGTCATGTCGTCGGCCGATGCCAGCGACAGCGCGCTGGCAAAGGTGCTCGACCGGCTGAAATCGCGCGGTTTCAAGCCGCTGCCACCGAAGAAGGGCAAGCATGGCGGGCCAAAGCCGGCAGACCACCCATCTGCGCGCAAGGCGCGGGCGCTGTGGGTGTCCCTCTACCAGCTCGGCGCGGTGAAAAATCCCGCCGAGCAGGCGCTGGAGGGCTTCGCCAAGCGGCAGCTGAAGGTCGAGGCGATGCAGTGGGCGAATGAGGCCTACTGCTACCGCCTGATCGAGGCGCTGAAGGCGATGGCCGAGCGCGAGGGCTGGCGGCAGGAGATGGACGCGTTCGATCGTCGCTGGTGTCAGGGCGATGCGTCGGCGCAGCTGCGCATGCTGAAGCGGCGGCTGGTCGAAGCGATCCTCGCCAAACTGGCCGCAGCTGGCGCTGTCTCTGCCGACTGGGATGTCGCCACGGCGATGGACCGGCTGTTCGGCGAGACGTTCAACCCGTCGAGCGCCGAGTCGCTGGAGCTGGCAGCGGTCTCGCTGGGCCAGAAGCTGCGGGAGGTACGGTCATGACGGTCGCCTCCGTTCGTTGCATCGTTGACAGGCTGCACGCCGCGTCCGCGCGCAGCGCCAGCCCAGCGATCGACGCCAGCCTGTCCGGTCGGCGCGGCATCATCCCCGCTGTTATGCCGGGCCATGTCGCGGAATGCCCAAATTGCGGCCATCACGGCTGGCATGTCGGGCGGGTCACCGCCGAATGCGCTGCCTGCCACCTGCCGCTGCCCATCGCGGCAGACCGGCAGCCGATGCCGCCGTTCGCCGGCGATGGACCGGCGCGCATGACGCCGATCGGCGCGATGATCGACTGGATCGTCAACCTGTGACGCTGACTGCCGACCGCCGTGTGCATTTTGCACTTCCCGATCTGGCCGAGGTGATCGGCTGGGAGGCGGTCGGCAAGCTCGTCCATGCGATGGGTGGGCAGCGTATCTATGTGCCGCGGCGCTTTCCTGCCGATCATCCTGTGGTGCAGGCGATCGGTGAGGAAAGCGCCGCTGTGCTGGCGTCGGGCTACCACCTGACGATGCTCTATTTCCCTTCCTCCCTGCGCCGCGAAGCCATTGTCCGCGCCGCGCTGGCACGGTCGCCGCAGCCGACGATCAGCCAGATTGCCGAAGAGGCCTGCCTGTCCTACGAAGGCGTCCGGAAGATCATCACCCGCATCGAATCGGGACAGACGATCAGTCTCGGCCAGCGGGTCAGCAACAACCGCCAGCTCGACCTGTTCGACCACATCTGAGGCGGTTCCCTTCACACTAGTGTGTATCAGGTCAGGCGGCATCACCGCCTAATCCGGACCCATGTCCGACACCCCAGATATCACCGTCGATGGCTGGTCCGCTCGCTTTGCGCGGGCGTTCGACCATCTGCTCGGCGTCGAAGGCGGCTTCGTCGATGATCCTGTCGATCGTGGCGGCGCGACCAAATATGGCATTTCGCTGCGCTTCCTGCGCGCCGAGGGCGCGTTCGACGAGGATGCAGACGGATTCGCCGACTTCGACATCGATCGCGACGGCGATATCGACGGGCAGGATATCCGCAAGCTGACCGTCGCCGACGCGCGATGCCTGTACCTGCGCTGTTTCTGGAAGCCGCTGCGCGCCGATGAGCTGAAGCCGCCGATCGGCGAGATGCTGTTCGACCAGGCCGTCAACGGCGGGCGCAGAGCCGCGGTGAAGATGCTGCAGCGCGCATTGAACCTGCCGGGCCGCGAGTCGCTCGCGGTCGATGGCGTGCTCGGCCGCAAGACGCTGGCGCGGCTCGACGAGCTGGTCGCCAGCCATGGCATGAACTGGCTGGTCAACAGCTACCGCGCGGCGGTCAAACACCGGTACCGGCAGATCGCCGCCGCCAATCCATCGCAGCAGCGCTTCCTGAAGGGCTGGCTGGCCCGGGCCGACAAGCTGGGGAGATGGTCATGATCGGGCTTTCCGGATTGCGACTCTACGGGACGATCGGCGCGGCAGCGGCGGTCGCCTTCATGACCTGGGCGACTGTCGATCGCTTTTCATTGGCCGGCAAGTTGTCGGATCTGCGCGCCGAGGTTGCCAGCTGCGAGCGGGCTGCCGGCGATATCACCCGCAACCTCGACGACTGCCCTGACAATGTGGCGCTGGGCCTCGAATATGCGCGCGCGTCGTCGCTGTGCGATGCCGCTCTCGACGTGCCCAATGCCCTCTCGACCGTCCGCGCCCAGTGCTCTGCACCCGTCAAGCGCGTCGTCGCTGAGCGTGACGCCGCTGCGCAGGAGCTCGTCTCCACGCGTGAGGCGCTCGATCAGGCCCGGTCAGACCAGACCGCTGCCGTGCGACGCGCAGAGGCGCGCGGCGCTGCCCAAGCAACCAGAAAGGACCGTTCGGATGCTGCGATTGAAGCAGCGCCTGGCGCTGGCGATGACAATGGCGATCTGCGCCGTTGCGACGCTCAGTGCCTGCGCGACCTCGGCTGAGCGCCGGCACCGCCAGCCTGCGCCCGATCCCGTCATCGAGACGCGGGTCGAGCGCATCACCGTTTGCCCTGCCGAGCTGGATCAGGATGTGCCGCCGCGCGTGGCCTTGCCTGACGGCGCGCGCCTGGAGGCAGCGGAACTGGTGCTGCACTGGATTGCCCAGCGGTTCGCCCGTGAGGCGCTGCTCGAAGCGCGCCTCGCCGATGCCAAGGCTGCCTGCCCGCAATGACAAGTCCGGTTGAAACCAAGACGATCGGGCAGCTGCCGGTTGCTGCCTCGTTGCCCGCCGATGCGGTGATTCCGGTCGAGGTCGCCGGCGTCACCTATGGCGTGCCACTGTCGCGCCTGTTCTCGACATTCCAGTCGGCCGATGCTGCGGTCGCGGAGGTCGCCGACCTGATCACCACACCGGCAACCATTGCTCTTGCCATCGGCAAGCTCGCTGCAGTGTACGCCGATCCCGACCCAGCCAAGAGCGGCTATTGGGTGAAGGTTGCCAATGCCGGTCTGGCGAGCGATTGGGAGATCACCGATCTCGCCTGGGGCCGTGCGCTGGTGGCGCTGGCCGCTCCTCTGGCCGATGTTGCTGACAGCGTGGCGGATGCGGAGGCAGCAGCTGCTGCAGCCAATGCCGGCAACATCAATATCGTCGGCGAGCCGGGCGAGCTGGTGGTCAATCAGGCGGGCTATGTGGTGCGCCGCACCGTGCGCGATGGCAGCGTCGATACCGGCAGCGCGGCGCGCGATCTGGTCGCGCGGCAGGCGCGTGGCGTTGCGTTCGCCGAGGCGCTGAAGCGGCAATATCCGGCAGCGCCGCTCGCCCCGATCATGACCTCGCGGCAGGAATGGATGATGGACGGCCAGTCCCTCAGCGTCGCCGCAGACTCGATCCCATGGTTCGTCGATGCCGTGTCCTATGCGCGCATGCCCAACGGCGGGCAGCGCTACGCCGCCGAGATCAGCGAGGACACGGCAGTCAGTTTCAACTCCACCGTGCCGATGACGTCGTCGGTCGCGGAAGTCGGCCTGCAGGCGGCGGCACGGATGTACGCCCAGATCCTGCTCGAAGAGAAACTGGTCGATCTTGCCGCCACCGGCCACCAGATCAACGCCGCCAGCGTCGGCGAAGGCAGCCGCTCGATCGCGTCGCTCTCTTCCGCGCCGCTGTTCAACCGTGTCGGTGCCCACTGGGCGGCTGCCCGCGCCGTGGCCTTGGCCGAGGGTCGCCCGACAACGCCGTCGATGGTGTTCTGGGCACAGGGCGAGACGGACTATCAGCTCGACACGGCACAGGCCACCTATGAGGCCTCGCTCGCCGCGCTGCAGGTGGCCATTCAGACGAGCGCCCGCACCGCCTTCGGCGATCCGGCGCTGATGCTGCCGATGATCACGTACCAGACCGCGACTCATCTCGCCTATGGCCGCTCGGTGCCGAAGGTGGCGCTCGCCCAGCTGGCCGTTGCGCGCGCAAACCCGATGATCGCCATGGGTCCGCCCGCCTATTTCCTGCCTTATGGCTCGATCACCAGTGTCCATCCTTTCAGCCTCGGCTATGTCTGGATGTGCGCGCACTTCGGGATGACGGCGGCGCGCTGGCAGTGCCATGGCGTCAAACCGATGCCGCTCGCCTCGCTGCAGACCAGGCGGCAGGGCCGCTCGATCTTCATCCGCTACGATGTGCAGCCGATGCGCGGGCTGGTGCTCGACAGCCAGACCATCGGCAACCAGCCCAACTTTGGTTTCACCGTCGTCGATGCCGGCGGCAATCCGCTTGCGATCTCCGCCGTCCGCATCGTCGGCAATGGCGACGTCGTCGAGCTGGAGCTTGCCGCCGACGTGCCCGCCAATGCCGAGTGGCGCTACGCCTGGACCGCCCTCGACGGCGTCGCCGGTCGCGGTGGCCTGCATGACAACAGCCCGATCATCTTCGACCGGGACGATGCCCGCCTGCCGATGTGGATGTGGGCAGCCATTGATCGGGGGACTGCGGCATGATGCGCCAGATCGGAGTCGACGGGACCAGCATCACCACGCTCGGCAAACAGCGCGGCGGATTGCTCCTGCCCTTCTGGGAGGACATCGAGGCGCTGTTCTACCTCGGCAACGCCTATCACACCGGCACGCCGTCGGCAGGCGCGCCAACGACCGACATGAGCGGCAACGGCCACACGCTGGCCCGCACAGGCGCGTCGGTCGGCGCTGGCATCTTCGATCGCTGGTTCATCGGTAACGGCAACAACTATTTCACCACGAGCTTCACCGGCGAGTATCTCGCGGACAGCGTCGGCCGCGTCGGCGAATATGCGATCATGGCATGGGCGCTCGCCCCGCAGACCGAGAATAATGACATGGCCACCAACGCCGTCGGCGCTGCGAGCTACAGCAACAAATATTGCTCCCTGCGTGCCGCCACCAACTTCGATTGCAGCGGCACCTTCCATGATGCGGTCGAGGCCGACACCCCTGCCTTCAGCAATCCGGTCGATCCGCTGCGCGCCACCAAGTTCCGCAGCTGGCTCGGCGCATGGCGGCGCACCGATACCCTGCTGGGCTATGACATCGCCGGCCGCGAGCGAGGATTCTCCGAGGTCCGCAACGACAACATCACGGTCTCCAGCGATATCGGCGGCGGTCCGTTCCGTGTCGGCTTCTCCGGCACAAACACCCTCAATTTCAAGCTGGCCTCGATCCTGTTTCTCAATCGCTTCCCGACACCGGGCAAGGCGATGATCATCGACCGGGCGGTGCGCCGCCACCTTATCGCCCACGGGCTGCCGGATCTCGATCTGCCGGCCCCCATGTTCTCGCTGGCAGCCTGATGCGCCGCGTCGCCGCCTTCTATTCCGCCCGGGCAATCGCTCTTGAACAGGATTCTACTGTGACCCCGCGCTGCATCAATCACCAGACCCGCATTTCGGCACAGTCGTCACATAGCAGGTCCGGTGGCTTCACCTCGACCTTCCTGCAGCTGATACACATGGTGGTGGTCACCGGCGCGAACAGCGACCGGAGCCAGCGTATTATTCGACCCATCCTGACATGCTGCACGAGATTGCAGCAGCTGCTGCGTGACGGGCGTCACGGAGAGGCCTGATGAGCAGACTCGACGCCTCCTACGCATCCGCTGCAGCCGCGCCGGTGACCATCGGGCTGCTCGGCTATGACGTACCGGTGCTGGCGGCGATCGCCAGCCTGATCGCGGTGGTGCTGGCCAGCATGATCGCGCCGCCGCCGCCGCGCCCGCTGAAGCTGCCGCAGCGCGTCGCGCTGATCGGCTTGCTGTGCCTGCTGATGCTCGGCCTGGTCATCGCCGATCCGGAGCGAAGCATCCTGCTGACCACATGCTGGGCGATCGGCATCGGCTTCACCGGCCTGCCCCTGATCGAAGAAATCCAGCGCCGCATCTTCGCCCGCACCGGCGAGCTGACAGGCGCTCCCGCACCCGAGGACGATAGCCATGCCGATAGTTAACTTCGACGTGATCATGACCCTGCTGATGTTGGCGATCGTCGCCTGGTTCGCCTTGCGTCAGGGTAAAGCCAATCCTGTCGGCACCGGCCAGCTCGGCCGCGACGTCGCCGCAGTCAAAGCCGACGTCGCTGGCGTGAAGAAGGACGTGGGCACGGTCCGCAGCGCGCTGACCAAAGTCGAGACCAGCCTCGGCGAAATGCGCAAGGAACTGGATGGCTGCCCGACCGGCGACGACATCACCGCGCTGAAGGAGCTTGTCCGCAGCGAGCTCGCCGGTCTCGACCGCGAGATCGCCGCGACGAAGCAGGTGGCGGAGAAGACCGATCAGGCTGTGATCCGGATCGAGATGCTGCTGATGGAGCGGGCGCTGCCGCCCGCGAATGGCGGGAGGCCCCGGCGATGAGTGCATTCTCCGAAGCGCTGGCGCGCGACGCCCGACTGAGCATTCTCCAGCTGCTCGCCGAAGCGAACGCCAACACGCTCAATTCGATGATGCTGGGCACGGCGCTCGACCAGATCGGTGTGCGACTGTCTCTCGACCAGCTGCGCGGTGAGCTTGCCTGGCTGGAGGAGATGCGGCTGATCACCCGTGTCGAGGCCCCGTCCTTCACTGTCGCCACCCTGACAGAAAAGGGCTTCGATGTCGCGCGCGGCCGCAGCAGCGTGCCCGGCGTGTCGCGTCCAATTCCGGGCGCGGGCTAAGCCATGGCGCGCGCGCCGATGCGAGGGCGGCACCGCCCGTCGACGATCGATCAGCTCGACCCGGAGCTGCGCAAGCTGATCGGCGAATTGCGCATCGATCACGGCTGGACGATCGACCAGATCAAGGAGCGGCTGTTGTCGATGGGCGCGACGGTCTCCCGCTCAGCGTTGGGCCGCCACGTCCGCACTATCGCCGATGTCGGCGAACAAATGCGCGAAACCCAGATCTATGCCGAGGCGCTCGCGCGCGAGATCGGCGACGGCGGATCGCAGCAGCTCGTGCAGCTCAATGCGCAGTTGCTCGCGAGCATGATGTTCAAACTCGCCGTTTCCGAAAAGGATGGCGAGGGTGTCGTCTTCAGCCCGAAGGAGTCGAAGGAATTCTCGGAGGCGCTGCGCAACATAGCGCTGATGGAGAAGACTCAGCTGGACACCATTGAGAAGGCGGAAGCTCGCGCCGCTGCCAAGGCCACTAAAGAAGCTGCCGAAAAGGCAGTCAGCGCCGCGCGGTCGAAAGGACTGAGCAAGGAGACCGTCGAGGCCATCCGCTTTGCAGTGCTCGGCAGTGACGCATGATCCTTGCCACCGCCTCGGCCGACCAGCGCGCGCAGGATCACGCCGCCGCTGAAGCGACGTTTCGCACCCTGCCGCGCGGCGATCTTTTGCTCGGCTATCAGCGCCGCGTCGTCGATCGGCTGTTCGCCGGCGTCTCGCTGCTCGCCATCGACAAGAGCCGACGCATCGGTCTCACTTGGGGCGTTGCCGCCTTTGCCTCGTTGAAGGCGAGCGCGTCGATCGAGGCCGGTGGCCAGAACATCTGGTACATGGGCTATGACAAGGACATGACCCTCGAATTTATCGAGGTCTGTGCCATGTGGTGCCGCGCCTTCAACCTCGTCGCCGGCGACATCGAGGAGGAGGAGGTCCTCGACGAGGAGACCGGCAAACCAATCAAGGCATTCTCGATCCGGCTGGCGTCGGGCTTCCGCATCACCGGCCTCGCGTCGGTACCGCGCTCCCTGCGCGGTAAGCAGGGCATCGTCATCATCGACGAGGCGGCGTTCCACAGCGATGTGAAGGAAGTGATCAAGTCGGCGATGGCGCTGCTGATCTGGGGCGGTCAGGTGGTGGTGATCTCCACCCACGACGGCATCGGCAACGCCTTCAACCAGCTGCTCGCCGACATTGATGGCGGCGATCGCAAGGGCGAGCGGCTGACCATCACGTTCCGCGATGCGATCGATGATGGCCTGTATGAGCGGGTCGCGCTGGTGGCCAAGACCAAGGGCATTCCCATCCTGCCGAAGGATGAGTGGATCGCCGACATCTACGGCTATTATGGCGAGGATGCTTCCGAGGAACTCGACTGCGAGCCGAAGGTCGGTTCGGGCGCGCTGATCAGCCTCGGCGATATCGCGGCATGCGAGCATGACGATGCCGGCGATGCGGAGCTCTACCAGGGCGGGCTCTGCTACGTCGGCCGCGACGTCGCCCGCCGACGCGATGGCCAGATCCAATATTGCATGGAGCTGGTCGGCGATGTGCTCTGGCAGCGCGACACCTACGAGGAATATGGCCAGACCTTCGCGCACCAGGACGCCTTCTTCGACCGGCTGTTCGAAACGCGCCGGATCGCTGCCGCCTGGGTCGATCAGACCGGCATGGGCGAGGCCGTCGTCGAATATGCGCGCACCAAGCATGGCAGCCGCGTGCATGGCGAGCTGCTGACCGGCCCGGCGCGCGTCGATCTCGCCATGTCGCTGCACAAGCGCTTTCAGACCGGCCGCATCCGCATCCGCCGCGATCCACTGACCCGTGCCGACCTGATGGCCATCAAGAAGGTGGGCAGCGAGGAGTCGGGCGGCATCCGCATCGTCAACGACAGCAGCGTCCATGCGGACCGCTTCTGGGCCTACAGCCTCGCCAGCCGCGCGGCCGATCTGCCGATGCTGACCTATGAAGGATATCGCTCGGTCGGTCGCGGTAAGGCGGAGCGGCTGCCCGGTCACCATCCCGACGACGATCCCTGGTCGCGCTCGCACGGGCGTGGCAGCCGCTTCGGTGTGGGAGGCTGGTGATGATCATCGCCTTCCACCGCTGCCGCCATTGCGAAGTCTGGCAGCTGCCAAGCCAGATGATCGTGCCCGATATCGACGGCGCGCTGTGCGTGGCGTGCGCCGAGACCGTCGAACCTCGGTCACCGCCCGCGCCGGTATCATCGTGCAACTCCACAGACAGGTGCAGCATGGCTGAGAACGAAGTTGCTTTGCCGATCCGGAAATGCCGCATGTGCGGGTGCACAGAAACCACCGCTTGCGGCGGTCCCAACGGAAATTGCTTCTGGGTCGGCGACGATCTCTGCAGCGCCTGTGACGATCCATTCGATTCGTACGACCCGCCTGAGACGGAAGACGATACCGACGCCTTCGAGTGCGCCGGTTACTACATTGATGGCGAATTCTACTGCCCGATCGCCGGCACCGAAGAATGTGACTGGGAGTGCGATAACTGATGGCTGAGTCCAGCATCCTCGATCACCGCGGCATGCCGATGCGGCGTGCCGTCCTGGGCGATGAGCTCGCCGGTCCGACCATGTCGGGCGTGCGCTCGATCATCTCCGGCCATCCGGCACAAGGCATCACGCCGGCGCGCATGGCGCAGCTGCTGCGCTCGGCCGAGGAAGGCGACCCGATCGCCTATCTGGAGCTGGCCGAGGAGATGGAGGAGAAGGATCTCCATTATCTGTCCGTCATGGGCACCCGCAAGCGCGCGGTCGCCCAGATCCCGCGCAGAGTCGAACCGGCCGACGACAGTCCCGAGGCGAAGAAGGACGCCGAGCTGGTCGAGAAGTGGCTCGACCGCGACATGCTCGAAACCGAGCTGTTCGATATCCTCGACGCGATCGGCAAGGGCTACAGCGCCACCGAGATCATCTGGGAGACCAAGCGGACGCCGTGGCAGCCCAAGGCGCTGAAGTGGCGAGACCCGCGCTGGTTCGAATTCGACCGGATCGATGGCGAGACGCTGCGCCTGCGCGGCGACGGCGGGCTGCCGCTCGATCTGGAGCCGTTCAAGTTCATCGTCCACCTGCACCCGGCAAAGTCTGGCATCCCGATGCGCGGCGGTCTGGCGCGCGCGGTCGCCTGGGGATGGATGTTCAAGAACTACGCGATCAAGGATTGGGTCGCCTTTCTGGAGATGTATGGCCAGCCGATCCGCACCGGTCGCTTCGATCCCGGCGCGAGCGAGGCGGACATCCGCAAGCTGATGCGCGCGGTGGCGGCGATCGGCAGCGACGCCGCTGCCGTCTTCCCGCGCACCATGGACATCGAGTTCATCGATTCGAAGGCCGGTACCGCGCCGAACGAGCTGTGGCGGTCGATGGCCGAGTATATCGACGAGCAGGTCAGCAAGGTGGTGCTGGGCCAGACCAGCTCGTCGGATGCCAAGGCGGGCGGGCTGGGCAGCGGCCAGGCCAATCTGCATGGCGATGTCCGCGACGATCTGGCGCGCGCCGATGCCAAGCTGCTCGCCGCGACGCTGAACCGCGATCTTGTCATCCCTCTGGTCAGCCTCAACCATGGTGCGCGCGATGCCTATCCGCGCATCGTCATCGAGCAGCCCGATGCGGTCGACGTCCAGGCGCAGATCGAGGCAGCCGAAAAGCTGGCCGCAATGGGTGTCGAAATCGACGCCGAAGAGATGCGCGAGATGGCCGGTCTGCCCGCCCCGAAATCGCCCGACGCCATGCGGCTGAAGCCGCGTGGCGCACAGGCCCCAGAAACGCCTCAGGATGGCGCGGACGGTCCAACCCCCGCGCCGAAGCCCGCAACCCGCTTCTTAGACCCTCTTAAACCGCCCACAGGGGCAAATGATCGGTCGAGGGAAACCCCCGCTGCAGCATCTGCTCTCGCAGGCGGGCAAGACCCCGACCAGATCGACCGGACCAGCGACGAGGCGATCGACGATTGGGAGCTGCTCCTGGAGGCGGCGATCGGGCCGGTCGAGACCGCGCTCGCGGGAGCAACATCGACGGCGGAAGCCATCGATATTCTGGCAGGCCAACTGGCTGGCATGGATGTCGGCGAGATCCGCGAGCGGCTCGCCCGCTCCGGCTTTGCCGCCCGACTGCAGGGAGAGATCGATGCAGCTGCTGACGAGGCACGCTGATGATCGGCCTGCCTTTCGCCAACAGCTTCGACTTCGGCCGCCCATCTGCCGCGCCGGTGCGCGATGCCAACGGCGCGCTGGTCACCGCTGCGGTTGACCAGGCGCGCTTCGACCATGACGAAGACGGCAATCGCCTCGGCCTGCTGATCGAGGCAGGCGATATCCTTGGGCAGCAGGACCGGGTGACGACTGTTCCGGGCGACTGGGCATCTGTCGAGACCGCGACGGTCTTGCTGGAATGGATGGATGCCGACGGCGTCGTGCGCCGCCGCGCCACGTACAGCCGCCGCGTCAAGGCCACGGTCGATGCTGCGCTGGCGACGCTCGGCCACCTGCGGTTCATCGCCGCCGTCGGCGGCTTTCTGCCTCCGCAGCAGCGCGAGGACACCAGTCTGTATGTGCGATTTTCCGAGCAGAGCTGGGAACTCGGCGCGGCGCTGGTCGATGGCGGCGGAGCGGTGCTGGCCGACCAGGGCGGGCGACTGCTGATCGAGAGCAGCTGATGATCGCCCGTTTTGCTTCCCCATCCGCAGGCGGCTGCGCATGAGCGATCCGCTGCCCCTGCTGCCGCCCGAGGAAGCGATCAAGTTTTTCCGGTCCAAGGGACTCGCCGCCAGCTTCGCCTGGCAGGATGTGTGGCAGGCCGAGCACGCCCGCGCATTCACCGTCGCCAAGGCCATGTCGCGCAGCGTGCTGGAGGCGATCCGCGAGGCGCTCGACGCCGCTCTGGCGGAAGGAACCACGCTGGAGGAGTTCCGGCGCACGCTGCGGCCGCGCCTGGAGCAGCTGGGCTGGTGGGGCAAGAAGCGGATGCTCGATCCGCTGACTGGCGAGATCAAGTCCGTCCAGCTGGGCAGCCCGCGCCGGCTGAAGATCATCTTCAACACCAACATGCGCACCGCCTATGCGGTCGGCCGGTATGAGCGCATCCAGCGGGTCAAGTCGGCGCTGCCGATCATGGTCTACAAGACCAAGGATGACAGCCGGGTGCGTCCGCAGCACGAGGCGTGGCACAATGTCGCCCTGCCGGTCGATCATCCTTGGTGGGACACGCATTATCCGCCGTGCGACTGGGAATGCCGCTGCCAGACGGTCAGCATGACGCGCGGGCAGGCGGCACGGCGAGGGCTGATAGCGGACAAGGATGCCCCGCTCGATGCGCTGGAGCCGCCGCCCGCCAATCCTTCGCGCCGCTACACCAACCCGCGCACCGGCGAGGTGATCGACGTCGAAGGCGGCATCGGTCCCGGCTGGGGCTACCATGTCGGCCGCTCGCCGCTGGACGGCCAGATGCCCCGACCGATGAAGGGCTTCGGCCTGGATGAGAGCGAGGCGATCGCGGCGGCACGACCGAAGGTGGTCGAAACCTTCCTTGCCCGCTTCGGTCTCTCAACCGATGGCCAGTTTATCGACGCTGCAGGCTGGCCGCTGGCGATCGGTGAGGCGTGGCTGAGAGGCCTCTCATTCGCCGATCAGGACCGCGCGATCGTCGCGGCGGAGACGATCAGCCGGCCTGAATCGATTCGCCTGGTCTGGGTGCGCGGGAAGGATGGCCGGATGATGCTGTTCCGCCGCTACATCCGGACAGCGCCGGATCTGGCGAGTTCGCCGATGGTCGATATCGCTGACGTCGGCGCAGTCGGCTGGCGGTTCAAGCGGTTCATGCGCGGCGCTGCCGGTCCTATCATCAGCGCCGGGTCTTTGGCCTTTGAACGAGCAGCTCCGGCACGATGATCCTGCACACGCTCGGATCGATCCTTGCTGGCTGGCTCCTCGCCGATCTGATCGCCGGCATCGTGCACTGGTGGGAAGATCGTATCGCCAGTCCTGATTGGCCATTGCTGGGCAAGCACGTCGTCATCCCCAACCGCCTGCACCATGAACAGCCGATGGCGTTTCTCGCGGCCAGCGTCATCGAGCGCAACTGGACAACAGCCGCGGCGGCGTGGCTGATCGGCGGTGCATTGATGATGGTATTCGGGCCTTCGATCCTGCTCGGGACGGCAATCGTCGGCGGCACGGTCGCCAATGAGGTGCACCGCTATGCCCATAGGCCGAACGATGCGCCGGCATGGCTGCACGCCGCACAGCGAACCGGATTGCTGCAATCGCCGGCTGGCCACGCCCGTCATCATCGCGGCAACCAGGACAGTAACTATTGCGTGCTCACCGACTGGCTCAATCCGTGGCTGGAGCTGATAGGCGTCTGGCGCTGGCTCGACCGGCTTTGCGGCGTGCGCAGCTGATGGCATAGCGCGGTGCGTCGCACTGGGTCTTTCCTTTTGCTGAGAGTGCGGCGACAAGGGCCGCACGCTGATTCTCCGGTCCTGTCACACTAGTGTGAATTAGTGGGCGCGGCGGTCCTGCCTAAGCCGGGACCATGACGCGGCCCCTTTCCCGTACCGGCATCAGCCTTGGCATCGCCAGCGCCCTGCAGCTGGCTGCGGGCGCGACCACATCGACGGTGCAGCTGCTGGCGATCGGAGAAAGCCCGACGCGCAATGGCGAGCCGCGCAAGGTGGTTGTCGCCGATCTCGCCCATGCCGAGGCGATTGTCGCCGCCAGCCTGGCGCGTGCCGGCGCTTCCGAGATCGTCATCGATTATGACCACCAGACGGTGTTTGCCGCCAGCGCTGCCGGCCGCGCCGAAGCCGCGGGCTGGGTCAAGCGGCTTTATGCCAGCGCCGAGGGCGTGATGGCCGAGGTCGAATGGACCGCCACCGCCGCCGCCAAGCTGGGCGAGAAGCTGTACCGATACATCTCCCCCTATTTCACCTTCGACAAGGCCAGTGGCCGCGTCAGCAGCGTGATCAACGCCGGTCTCACCAACACACCGAACCTCGAACTCGCCGCCGTGGCGAGCGCGGGCGCGCATCTGTTCACCGAAGAGGAAGACGACACCATGAATCTCAAAGCGATTGCCTCGGCCCTCGGCCTGGGCGACGACGCGGACGAAGCGGCGATCCTCGCTGCCATCGCCGCGTCCAAGGCGAAGGGTGATGCCCTCGCAGCAACGGCCAGCGCGCTCGGCGTGACGCTGGGCGACGATGTCACCGCTGTGGCCACTGCGGCCACCGCTCTGAAGACGGCGGCGGATGCGGGCAAGCCCGATCCGTCGAAGTTCGTGCCGATCGAGACGGTTGCTTCCCTGCAGACCGGTCTCGCCTCGGCCAATGCGCGTCTCGACGCCATGGCCGCGAAGGACCGGCAGAGCCGCATCGATGCGGCAGTCGCGGAAGGGCGTCTGACCCCCGCGCTGGTCGAGCACGCCAAGACCATCACCGATGACACGGCGCTGGCCAGCTTCCTCGCGGCGCTACCCGCGACGAGCCTGGGCAAGTCGTCGATCGACGGCGGCGAGAAGCCGGGCAGCGGTGATGGCGATCTGACCGCCGATGAACGGGCGGTCGCGACTGCCATGGGCATGACCGAGGAAGAGTTCCTCGCAGCCAAGAAGAAGGAAGCCTGATCGATGGTTGCACTCGCAGCTGACCGCAACACGCCGAAGCGTGAAGCGAAGGACTTTGTCCGCCCCGTCGCGGGCAACGTCAAAATCTTCCAGGGCGCGCTGGTCTGTCTGACGGCAGCCGGTCTCGCCACGCCTGGCGCTGTCGCCACCACCCTGAAGGCCGATGGCATCGCCAAGGCCACCGCCGACAATACGGGCGGCGCGGCCAGTGCGATCACCGTCGAGGTCGAGAAGGGCACGTTCCGCTTCGCCAATAGCGCTGCCGGCGACGCGATCACCATCGCCGAGATCGGGACCGACTGTTTCGTCGTGGACGATCAGACGGTCGCCAAGACCAACGGCGGCGCGACCCGATCGGTCGCCGGCCGCGTCGTGGATGTGGACGCCCAGGGCGTCTGGGTCCGCATTTCCTGACCTGCTGAAAGGACCCACATCCCATGATCGTCAACAATGGCAACCTCCGCACGCTGGGCATCGGCTTCAACGCCGCCTACCAGCGCGGCCTCGGCCGGGCGGCTCCGCAGCGCGGCGTCGTCTCGACCGTCATCCCGTCGACCACCGGCCAGAATGAATATGGCTGGCTCGGCAAGTTCCCCAAGATGCGGGAATGGCTGGGCGACCGCGTCATCAACCAGATGGCGGCGTTCAAATACGCCATCTCCAACCGCGACTGGGAGTCGACGATCGAGGTCGATCGCAACGACATCGAAGACGACAATATCGGCATCTATGGCCCGCTCTTCGAAGAGATGGGCATGTCGGCCGAGACCCATCCCGACGAGCTGGTCTTCGCGCTGCTGAAGGCGGGTTTCACCACCAACTGCTATGACGGCCAGTTCTTCTTCGACACCGATCACATCGTGCTCGACGAGAATGGCGCACCGACCTCGGTGGCCAACACCGATGGCGGTGCCGGAACGCCCTGGTTCCTGATCGATGACACGCGGGCGCTGAACCCGATCATCTTTCAGGAGCGCAAGAAGCCGGTCTTCACGTCGAAGGACTCGCCGACCGACGACAACGTCTTCATGCGGAAGAAATTCCTCTATGGCGTCGATGCCCGCTACAACGTCGGCTTCGGTTTCTGGCAGTTCGCCTGGGGATCGAAGCAGACGCTCAATGCAGCCAACTATGCGATCGCCCGCGCGGCGATGCTGGGCATGAAGGGCGACTATGGCCGTCCGCTCGGCATCCGCCCGACCAAGCTGGTCGTTCCGCCCAGCCTCGAAGGCGCAGCCAACAAGATCGTCAAGAACGCTCTGACCGATGGCGGCGCGACCAATGAATGGTCGGGCACCGCGACGGTCGAGGTTGTGCCGTGGCTGGCGTAACTCCGATGATCCGCGTGCGGGCTTTGCAGCCCGCACGTCGGCGGGCCGGTTTCAGCTTCGGTCAGACCGATGCCGATATCGCGCCCGCCGAGATCACCCGCGACCAGTTCGACCAGCTGCTCGCCGATCCCCAACTGGTGACCGGCGTCGCGAACGCAGCCGACGAAGGCTTCGTCGTGCTGACCGGCATGTCGGAGGATCAGATCGACGAGCTGCTCGAAGCGCTCGACATCGTGTTTCCTGACGAGATCGTGAGCGAGCCGCTCGATGTGGGCAGCGAAGATACCGGAGCGCCGGCAGCGGGGGGCGAGGCCGCTGGCGATCTGGCAGCCGGTGCGGCGGGCGACCAGAGCACGTCTGCCGCACCGGCATCCGCCGAAACCAGTGCAGACGCCGCCGCAGTGACTCCGGCGGCCAAAGCGCCGGCGCCGAAGCCTTCGGGTCGCAAGCCGAAGAACTGAGGCAATCCGGGGCGGCGGCGACGACACGCACCGCCGCCGCCCCAACCCTTCCCATCCTGACCGGAGTTCCTTGCCGTGCCGTCCGTCTACGCCACCACCTCTGACATGACCGCGCGGTTCGACGCGGCGGAGCTGGTGCAGCTGACCGACGATGCCGGCAATGGCACCATCGACATGGCGCGGGTGCAGCTGGCGCTCGACCAGGCGGCAGCGACGATCGATGGCCACGTCTCCGCCTACTACAAGCGGATCGATGCGACCGATCCGGTGCCGGCCATCCTGATTGACATCGCCTGCGATATCGCCCGCTTTCGCCTGTTCCGGCAGGGCGTGCCGCCCGAGCACATCAAGACGCTGCATGACAGCGCCATGCGCACCCTGCGCGAGATCGCCAGCGGCAAGGTGAAGCTCGACCTGGGCGAGGAGAGCTTCGAGCCGCGCGACGGCATGATCCTGGTTGAATCGCAGGAGCGCCATTTCACCCGCGACAGCATGAAGGGCATGTGACGTGGATCTGCGTTTCAACCTTCGCGAGATCGAGGTGCTGGCCGACCGGTTTGACGAGGCCGAGGCGCGCGGTCGCGATCTGACCGAGCTGATGGACCGCATCGGCATGGCGATGGAGACATCGACACAGGAGCGGTTCGAAACCGAGACCGCACCCGATGGCGGCAAGTGGCAGCCGAGCATCCGCGCCCGCGTCCAGGGCGGGAAGACGCTGACCCTATCCGGTCGCCTCGCCAATTCCATCACGCACCGCGCCACCGGTGACAGCGTCGAGATCGGCACCAACCTGATCTACGCCAACACGCATCAGGAAGGCGCGACCATCCGCGCCAAGTCCGGACGCCTCGCTTTCAACCTGCCCGGTGGCCTTGGCCTTCGCCGCCCCGAGCAGGTGGTGATTCCCGCCCGTCCGTTCGTCGGGCTGGGCGGCGACGACGAGGAGACGATCGTCGAGCTGGCCGAGGACTTTTTCGCCGAACCGCTGGGAGTGGCTGCATGAGCAAGCGTCGCAAAGCCGCGCCCGTCGATGTGCCGCAGACCGAGGTCGAGGCGCGCCACCTTGCCGCCAGCTACGCCAGCATGGTCGGTGAGATCGAGGCGATCGAAGCGGAGCGCAAGATCCGCATCGCCGAGGTCAACCGCGACTGCGATGCGCGGATCGGCCAGCGTGCGCCGCTGCTCGACGGCATGTTCGCCCGGCTGAAGGGCTGGTGGGAAGCGCATGGCGAGCGGATCGCCGGCAAGCGCCGCTCGGCCGAGTTCGCCGGTCTGACTGTCGGCTATCGTCTGACGCCGTCGGCGCTGAAGCTGCCGAAGGGCAAGACCGTCAAGGAAGTCACCGATTGCATCTTGGATTGGCTGGGCGGTGACTTCGTCGTCACCAAGCATGAGCTCGACCGCCGTGCCATCGTTGCCCATCTGCAGAAGCCGATCGAGGATCTGGATGATATCGACACCCACCAGCGGAATGCCCTGATCGATGCCGGTTTGTCCGTGGGCCAGCGCAACGAGTTCTTCGTCGATGTGCTGCCGAAGGGCGATGAGCCATGATCGGCGCGATCGAGAATGCAATCCTCGCCCGGCTGCAGGCGGCGTCCGATTCGGGCGTGCTCGGTTACCAGTACCGGACGCTGACCACCTATCCCGAAGACTGGTCGGAGTATCTCGGCGCGGAGATCGGCAAGGTGCGCGCGCCAGCGGCATGGGCGACCTTCGCAGGCTGGGCCAATGCCGCTGCGTTCGACGGCAGCCGTCCGCCCTTTCTGACCGCGCAGTTTGGCCTGGTGCTGATGGCCGAGAATGTCCGCAACGAGCAGGCCACACGCCACGGCGGCGCAGGCGGCGATGCCGAGCCCGGCAGTTACCAGCTGCTGTGGGATGCTGCTGCGCTGCTCGCCGGGCAGGTGCTCGATCTCGATGATATCAGCCCGCTGCGCATCGGCGCGGCGCGTTTCGTCACCAACGCCCAGGCGCTGGCCAAGCGCAAGGTATCGATGATCGCGCTGCAGCTGGCGACGGACATCCGCCTGCCCGAATCGCCTTCGCTCGCTGCCGATCTGGCCGACTTCGAGCTGTTCCACAGCAACTGGGATGTGCCGGCGTTCACGCTGGCCGGAGATCCCGACACCGAATTGCCAGCCGACCCGCTGGCCGACGCCACCGATCATCTGGAGCTGGAGCAATGAGAGAGGGCGACACCATCGCCAGTGCAATCCTGAAGCCCGCGCCCGACCGGATCGCGCATCACGAGGACGGGCGTCCGCTCGCCGCCGAGGGCGAAGAGGTGACGCTCGATCCGTGGTGGATGCGCCGGCTGATCGACCAGGACGTCGAGATCGTCGGCGCTCCGCCACCCGTCGCTGCCGCCACCATCGCGCCGGCACCGCGTAGCCGCAGGGGGAAACCGGCATGAGGACGCTGCGCAACATGATGGCGCTCGGGGCTCTCGGTGCCGCAGGAATGCTTGCGCGTATCGACGCGCTGCCAAGTGTCGCCGGCGCTGACATCTTCATCGCCCGCGGCGATCGCAGCCGGCGCAAGGCGCGGGTCTCGCGCGACCAGACCGACCGCGTCCGCCGCCCCAACCGCAATCATATTTCCCGCCGCGTTCGCCGGAAACATCGGCGCGCCCGCGCTGCCTGACTTGGAGACCTAGACGATGGCCATTTCCTTCAATTTCGTGCCCGGCGATATCCGCGTCCCCGGCAGCTACATCGAGTTCGACGCGTCGAAGGCGCTGTCGGGCCTGCCGCCCGTCGCGCAGAAGATCCTGCTGATCGGGCAGCGGCTCGCCACTGGCACCACGCCGGCGCTGACGCCGGTTCGCATTGTCAGTGCGGCCGAGGCGGTTGCGGCATTCGGTCGCGGCAGCCTCGCCGCCCATGCCTTCTCCGCGCTGAAGGCGGTCAACGATCGCACCGAGACATGGGGCATCGGCCTCGCCGACGCCGGCGGCGCGACGCAAGCCAGCGGCACGATCACGGTGACCGGCCCGGCGACTGCCAATGGTACCATCGCGCTGATGATCGCGGGCAAGCGCCTGGCGATCGGCGTCACCAGCGGGCAGGCAGCCAATGCCATCGCCACCGCCATCCAGGCGGCGATCGCGGCCGACCTCGACCTGCCGGTGACTGCGGCCGTCGTCGGAGCCGTCGTCACGCTGACCGCGCGCAACGCCGGTACCGCAGGCAACGACATCGATGTGCGCCACAGCTATTATGCCAGCGAGGCGCTGCCTGCCGGCGTCGGCGTCGTCATCGTCGCCATGGCGGGCGGCGCGACCGATCCGGTGCTCGATGCGGTGTGGGCGGCGATCGGCGACACAGCTTTCCAGACCATCATCCTGCCGTTCGGCACGGCCACCGCCATGACCAGCGCGGAGACCGAGATGGCCAGCCGCGCAGGCCCGACCCGGATGATCGAAGGGCTGGCCTATGCCGGCGCGCGCGGCACGCTCGGCGCGCTGCTCGCCCTCGGCAACGCTCGCAACAGCCAGTACAGCTCGATCATCGGTGCCAAGGCCAGCCCGACGCATCCCGTCGCCTGGGCAGCCGCCTATGCGGGGCTGATCGCCTATCATGGCGCGATCGACCCGGCGCGGCCGTTCCAGACGCTGGCGATGAGCGGCATAATTGCGCCGGCGATTGCCGACCGGTTCACCGCGGCCGAGCGCGAGCAGCTGCTGCGCGATGGCATCTCGACCTTCTCCGTTGCCCAGGATGGCGCGGTGGCGATCGAGCGGGCGATCACGACATACCAGGTCAATGCGCAGGCGCTGGCCGATGTCAGCTGGCTGGATGTCAACACGCCGCTGACGCTGGCCTACATCCGCGATGCAGTGCGGCTGCGTATCGCCGCGCGCTTCCCGCGGCACAAGCTGGCCGACGACGGGACCAACTTCGGTGCCGGGCAGGCCATCGTCACGCCCAGCGTGATCCGCGCCGAGCTGATCGCCCTGTTCCTCGATCTTGAAGAGGCGGGCCTGGTCGAGAACTTCGCCCAGTTCAAACAGGATCTGATCGTCGAGCGCGACGGCACCGATCGCAACCGCGTCAACGCGCTGATCCCGCCCAACATCGTCAACCAGTTCCGCGTCTTCGCGGCGCAGGTTCAGTTCCGGCTCTGACCCGCGTCAGTCCCTTCTAAGCGTTCAATAAGGAGCTTCTCATGGCAAATCCGAGGAAGGTGTGGGGCCAGACGCGCATCCGCGCCAATGGTCAGCAGATGGATTGCGAAGGCAAATCGACGCTGGAAATGGGCGGCGTGGTGCGCAGCGCCGTCGCGGCCGATCACAAGGCCGGCTTCTTCTCTGAGTCGACCGAGTCGAGCAAGATCACCTGCATGGTGCTGGTGACGCCGGGCGTGAGCATCGACGAGATGCGGCGCTGGGACGATATCACCGCCACGTTCGAATGCGACACCGGCCAGACCTTTGTCGTCAACCATGGCTATGTCGCCGACAATATCTCGATCTCCGAAGGCAAGGCGACGCTGGTTATCCAGGGCCCGCCCGCTGAGGAGATCAAGTGATGTCCGGCGATGGTCCGCAGCTGCCGGCCGACGCCGTGGTCAACGGCGACGGCAGCGTGACGCTGCCGCTGATCTATCCGGTGCAATATTCGATAGGCGACGCGGTGCATGACGTGTCGCAGGTGACGATCCGCCGCAAGAAGATGGCCGATAATCTGGCGATCAAATCTTTGACCACTGCGGTCGAGGTCGCGGCTGTCCTGATCGAGCGGCTGACCGGCATTCCTGCCGTCGCCGTGCAAAAGCTGGACGATGTGGACAGCGCGCGCATTGGCGACGTGATCGAGGGTTTTTCGATGCCTGGCCGAGCGACTGGGAGCAATGCGCCGGTCTGATCGCCGGCACATTCCACACCCAGCCCAGCGAGCTGATGGGCTTCGACCTCCCGACACTTCGCTGGTGGCTCGACCGGGCCAACGAATTCAACGCCGCGTCGGACACTGATCCGGCCGAGGATGACTTGCCATGACGATGCGCGCATCGCTGATCATCGAAGCCAGAGACCGGACAAGTGCCGTGTTTGGCCGGATCGCGGCCAAGGCGCGGGCAATCGCGCCGGCGCTGAGACCGGTTGCCACCCAGGCCAATGCCGCCGAGCGCGCGATCAGCCGGATGGGCTGGAACGGCATGCGCGACATGGCCCGCATGGAGCGCGGCGCATTCCGGCTTGGGCAGGGCATCGGATCGTTGACCCGTGCGGCAGCGGGCTGGGCAGTGACCGCTGGCGCAGCCGGTGCGGCGGCGTCTGGCGGCTTCTTCGCGCAGGTGGTTCGCGTATCCAGCCAATTCGAGCAGTTCGCGATCATCCTCGAAAACACCGAAGGGTCGGCTGAGGCGGCACGGCGCTCAATGGCGTGGGTGCAGGACTTCGCAAAATCGACGCCGTTCGAGCTCGACCAGGTGATGCAGGCCTATGTCGCGCTCCGGTCCTACGGCATCGACCCGACCAACGGCTCGCTGCGCGTCCTCGGTGACACGGCGGCGGGCATGGGCAAGCCGGTAATGCAGGCCGTCGAGATGATGGCCGACGCGATGACCGGCGAGTTCGAGCGGCTGAAAGAGTTCGGCGTGCGCGCGCGCGTCGAGGGCGATCGGGTCACCTTCACCTATCGACAGAATGGGCGGGAGCTGACCCGCACAGCGCGCAACAGCTCGGCCGAGATCGAGCGCGCCCTGACCGGCATCCTCGGCGATCGCTTCGGCGGCATGATGGAGCGTCAGTCCAAAACGCTCGCCGGCATGTGGTCCAACATTAAGGATCAGGCATCGGCCTTCATGCTGCGGATCGGGCAAGCTGGGATGTTCGACCGATTGAAGGCCCGGACAGAAGCCTTCCTCAACCGCATCGCCGGCGCGGAAGGCAGCCCGCGCATGGAGCAATGGGCGCAGCGCATGTCTGACAACATGGGTGTTCTGGTGGACCGCGCCTTCGACTTCGTCGAAAATACCGACTGGATGGCTGTAGCCAATGGCATCGCTGCGATCACCGGCGCGTTGATCACTGTCGTCGGGTGGATCGGCAAAGCGGCGTCGGCTTGGGCTGCATGGCGTCGGGATGTCGATCGCCGGCAGCTGGAGGGTATCGTCAACAACAGCTGGGTGTCCGCCGAAGAGCGGCAGCAGGCCCGACGCACGCTCGACCGGATGAATCGCGAAGACGATGCCGCCGCGGGACGTCGGCCGACCTATCCAGGCAACGAATATCCGATCGGCATGCGCGTGCCCCGTGGTGCAGCCGGTCAACGTGGCGGTGCGAACCAACAGCCGATCGGTGCCTTTGCGCCATGGAACAGGCAACGGCAGCAGACTCAACCTGGTGCTCTATTGCGTCGCCCTGGTGGCGCATCCGCCTCCCCATGGATGTCCGGCCGTGGTCCGGTTCGATCAGGCGTAACCCGCCCGCAGCCCGTCCGCGTCGGCGGGCGCATGGATCTGCGCGTCTCGATGTCGCCGCAGCTGGAAGGGCGACTGACCCGCCTCGAAAGCGCCAATCGTGATGTGCCGATCCGCGCTTCCCGCGGCACTGTGAGCACGAGCTGATGGCCAGCCGTCCGCCTGTATCCGGATCGAACAGCAAGAAGGCTCCGGCCTCGGCATCGAGCGCGCCGCTGACCAGCTGGCGCGACCGGTACCAGACGGGCAGCTTCCGCGGCGTCGAGTTCCTGACCGAACGGCACGAGACCGAGGGCGGACGCCGCACGGTCACCCATGAATTCCCGCAGCGCGACACGCCCTGGACGGAAGACCTCGGCCGACGCGCGAGGCGCTGGTCGATCGACTGCTTTGTCATCGGGCCGGATTACATGTCGGTCCGCGACAATCTGGAAAAGGCGCTCGAGCAAGCTGGCGCTGGTCGCCTGATCCATCCGTTCCTTGGCGACAAGACGGTCTTCGTCGAGAATTTCCGACTGGTCGAGTCCACCGATGAAGGTGGCATGGCCCGCTTCTCGATCGACTTTGCCGAGGCCGGTTTCACCCTCGCCGCCGACGTGCGCGCGGACAGCAACGCCGATGCGAAGGCGAAGGCGGCATCCGCCAAGGATGCGGCAGAGGAAGACTTTGCCAAGAAGTTCAAGACCGCCGACCGGCCGTCCTTCGTCGAGCGCGCCGCTGCGCAGATCAGCAAGCGCGTTGCCCAGGCCAGCGCCACCGCCGCCAAGCTGCTCGGCGGTGCGGGCAAGCTGCTGCGGACGGTCGAAGCCGGGATCGGCGCACTGGACGGTGCCCTGCAGCTGGTGCGGGTGCCGATCGACTTCGCCCGGTCGGTTCGCTCGACCATCGGCGCGGTCGCCGGGCTCGGCCGCATCCCGTTGCTGCGCATCCGTGCGCTGATCGGCATCGTTGACGACATCCGCCGCACACCGGCAGTGATCGGCGTGACGGCCGACCGCGAGCAGGAGCGGGTCAACCGCGCGGCGATCGAGGAGCTGGTCACCGTCACTGCCGTGGCCGAGGCGGTGGCGATCGCCGCCGACATGCGCTTCGGCTCCTACAGCGAGGCCATCGATCTGCGCGACTGGCTGGCCGACAAGATCGACGGCTATGAGGTTGCAGCAGCCGACGCCGGCGACGTCATCCAGGCCGAGCGGCTCGCTGGCATGCGGCTTGCCATGATCCGCGATATCAGCGGGCGCGGAGCCTCGCTTGCACGGCTGCTGTCGATCGTGCCGCGCCAGACCGAACCAGCGTTGGTGATCGCCAACCGGCTCTACGGTCCCGAGGGCATCGAAAGCCGCGCGAGCGACATCGTCGCGCGCAACCGCATCGCCCATCCCGCCTTCCTGCCGGGCGGCATTCCGCTGTCCGTGCTCACCGTTCCGGAGGCCGACAATGGCCTCTAACCCTCCTGCTGCGCCCGCCGCATCGGCTTCCCCCAGCGCAGGCGCTGGCGCAGTGGAACAGGTCGAGCTGACTGTCGATGGTCGCATCTACACCGGATGGACCAGCGCCACCGTCGAGCTCGGCCTCGATGCGCTGGCCGGTGCCTTCTCGCTGACGCTGGCCGAGCGTTCACCCGCGGACGGGACCGGTGCCGAGCCGCAGCCGTGGTTGGCGCGCGCCGGAGCTGCGGCAACGATATCGATCGACGGCACGCCGGTCATCACCGGATGGATCGACACGGTCGAGCCGCTGCTCGTCGGCGACGATCACGCCATCACGCTGCGCGGCCGATCGAAGACGGCGGACCTGATCGACTGCTCGGCGGTCCAGCCGACCAGCGCCTTCACCAATCGCACCATCCTGCAGATCGCCACCGCGCTGGCCCAGCCGTTCGGCATCGCGGTCAGCCTGCGCGGCAATGGTGGCCAGCCGTTCCGCCGTTTCACGCTGCAGCCGGGCGAGAGCGTCTTCGAAGCGATCGAGCGCGCCGCCAAGATGCGCGGGCTGTTGCTGGTCAGCGATCCGGACGGCGGGCTTGCCCTGGTCAATCCGCAGCCGAGCGGCAGCGCCATGCGCATCGAGCAGGGACGCAACATCCTGCAGATCGCCGCCCGGCATGACGTGTCGCAGCGTTTCTCCCGCTACATCGTGCGCGGCCAGCACGCCGGCAGCGACGAGTTGAACGGCCGAGAGGCGTCACAGGTGCGCGCCGAGGCCAGCGATCCCGGCGTGGTCCGGTACCGCCCGCTGGTGGTGATGGCCGAGGAGCAGGCGACGATCGCCAGCTCGCGCACACGGGCGCAATGGGAAGCGACCGTCCGTGCTGCCAAATCGCAGGGCGCGGATGTGACGGTGCGGGGCTGGTATGGCGAAGACGGCCAGCTGTGGACCCAGACGCGCAGCGTCGAGCTGGTCGCGCCGGCGGCTTACGTCGAGGGGCAGATGATGGTGGCCAACCTCACCTTCAGCCTCGACGATCGCGGCGGCCGCACCACGGTGCTGGGCCTCGCCTTCCCGCAAGCGTATCAGCCCGAGCCTGTCCCGCCCGAGGCCAATGCGGCGCGCATCCGCAACGGGAGAGGCCAATGAGCATGGACGCCCTGCGCCACAAGGTCGATCGTGCCGCGCGGCGCGTCGCCGGCATGATCAGCCGCGCGATCGTCGAAGCCGTTGACGACGATTCACAGATCCAGTCGCTGCAGGTGTCCGGCCTCGACGACGAGCTGCTCGACGAGATCGAGCGGCCGCAGCCCTATGGCTTCAGCGCGCACCCGCATCCCGGCGCGGAAGGCGTGCTGCTCGCGGTCGGCGGCACCCGCTCGCACGGGCTGATGATCATGGTCGATGATCGCCGGTACCGGCTGCGCTCGATGCAGCCGGGCGAGGTGGCCATCTACGACGATCAGGGACAGGCGGTGCACCTGAAGCGGGACGGCATGCTGGTGACCAGCCCGTTCAAGATTGATGTCGAAGCGCCGGAAGTGACGGTGACCGCCGATACCGCGACGATCGAGGCCGACACCGTCAACCTCGGCGGTACCGGTGGGCCAGCCGTCGCGCGCGTCGGCGACACCGTATCTGGTGGCGTCATCACTAGCGGGTCGGCGAAGGTGAAGGCGGTATGAAAGCACTAACCATCTGGCAGCCGTGGGCATCGCTGATCGTGGCCGGTGCAAAGCCTTACGAATTCAGGGGCTGGCGCTTCCCTCCCTCAATGCTCGGCCAGCGCATCGTCATTCATGCTGCGGCGAGGAAAATCGATCACCGCGAGGTGAGTTATATGTTCGAAGTGCTGAGTAAGCGGGAACTGCCGGCATATGCTCGTTACGCGGCGGAGACCTGTCTGATCGCTGAAAAGGCGCTGCCAGTGCTTTCCCGCGCGGTAGACGGCGGCGGCCTGCCCATGTCGATGGGAGTGGGCAGCGCAGTCCTCGGTGAGCCGCGCAACGGTATCGATATCGCCGAGGAATTCGGTGTTTCGAGGGCTAACGACAGCAATCGCGACGAGCATGCCAATTGGGGCTGGCCGATGCTTGAGATCGAGCAGTGGGACACGCCCATACCCGCGCGCGGCGCGCAAGGATTCTGGACATGGCCATCAGTTGAGGGTGCAGGTCTGTGACCGATATCGCGCTCTCCTGGTCGAACAGCGAAGCGGTCGCGGATCTCGTGCTCGCCGGCGACGGCGATCTGGCGAGCGATGACGGGCTGACCACGGCCGTCATCATCTCGCTGTTCACCGATGCCCGTGCCCGCGACGAGGATGTGCTGCCCGACACCGTCGATGCGCTGGCCGACCGGCGCGGATGGTGGGGCGACGAGGTCGATACGACGCCGGGCGACCGCATCGGATCGCGCCTGTGGCTTCTGGAGCGCGAGAAGCGCCTGCCGTCCGTGCTGGAGCGTGCACGCGCGTTTGCCGATGAATCGCTCGCCTGGCTGGTCGAGGATGGCGTGGCCAAGTCCGTCTCTGTTTCGGCCGAGCTGCGCGGCACGGACCAGATCGCGCTGTCGATCGAGATCGAGCGGCCCGATGGCCGGCCGCGCCACCGCTTCGACTTTGTCTGGGATGCCATTGAAAGGGAGTTCCGCTGATGCCCTATGCCCGGCCGACATTGACCGACGTCGTCGTTCGCATGAGCGACGACGTCGACGGTCGCATCGATGGCGCTGACAGCCGCCTGCGCCGATCCGTGCTGGGCGTGCTGGTGCGCACCTTCGGCGGCGCGCTGTTCGGCCTTTATGGTTTGATCGACTGGGTGTGGCGGCAGATCTTCATCGATACCGCCGAGGCGGAGCAGCTGGCACGTCATGCCGCGATCTGGGGCGTGCGGCGCAAGGCGGCGATTGCGGCGACCGGCACCGTGACGCTGACCGGCGTCAACGGATCGGTCCTGCCTGCCGGCAGCGAGCTGGTGCGCGCCGATGCCATTTCCTACGTCACGGCAGCAGCTGCGACGATTGCGGGCGGTACCGCGACCGTGGCGGTAACAGCGGTCGATGCCGGAACCACGGCCAATGCCGACGCCGGCGTCCGCCTGTCGCTGGCCAACGCCGTGATCGGGATCAATGCCAATGCCCTGGTCGCGGCAGGTGGCCTGACCGGCGGCGCGGCCGAGGAAGATGACGACGCGCTGCGCGCCCGCCTGCTCGACCGCATCCAGCGGCCACCGCATGGCGGCAATGCCAATGATTATGTCGCCTGGGCGCTGGAAGTGCCGGAAGTCACCCGTGCATGGGTCAGCCCCAACGAGATCGGCCTCGGCACCGTAACGCTGCGCTTTGTGATGGATGGCCGCGAGGACATCATTCCCGAGCCGGCCGACATCGATGCCGTCGAAGCCCATCTCGACGAGCTGCGCCCGGTGACCGCCGCGCTGACCGTGGTTGCGCCGGTACCGGTGGCCATCGATTTTGCCATCAATGCCGATCCGCCCGGTGCGGATGTCGAGGCGGCGATCGTCGCGCAGCTGACCGATCTGTTCAGCCGTGAATCACAGCCGGGCGGGACCATCCTGATCAGCCATGTGCGGGAGGCGATCAGCCTTGCTGCCGGCGAGCTCGATCATGAGGTTATATCGCCGATCGGCAATATCGTCATGTCCACCGGCGAGATGGCGGTGATCGGCGAGATCGAGTTCGTCTGATGCGCACCGCGGCCGACTATGGAACGATGCTACGCCAGCTGCTGCCGCAGGGCCGCGCCTGGCGCGCGGTGATCGGCAGCCTGCTCGCCCGCATGCTCGATGCATTCGGCGAGGAGTTGGCGCGCAGCGATCGCCGCATCATCGGCCTGATCGGCGAGGCCGACCCGCTGGCCACATTGGAGCTGCTGCCCGACTGGGAGCGCGTCGCCGGACTGCCGGATGCCTGTCTGCCGACCAGCGGCACCGTGGGCGAGCGCCAACTGCGCGTCGCGCGCAAGATCAGCGGCATTGGTGGCCAGAGCCGCGCCTTTTTCATCGAACTGGCGGCGCAGCTCGGCATCGAGATCGCCATCGACGAATTCTCGCCCTTTACTGCCGGCATGCGCTGCGGTCGGCCGATCGGCGGCAGCGACTGGCGCTTTGCCTGGCGGGTGCGGGTGCTGCCGATCTCCGAGACTGCCGGCGTCTCGATCCGGTCGAGCTGGTTCCGTGCCGGCAGCCGCGCTGGCGAGCGTCTGCGCAGCTTCTCGATCCGCGAGCTGGAGTGCGTGATCCGCCGCGCCGCGCCTGCCCACACCAAAGTGCTGTTCGCCTATCCCGTCGATCCGGAGCCGGTGCTCCTGTTCGACTTCCTTTCTGACCAGGGAGAATACTGATGCATCGCATCGATACCGCCGGCCATGTCGGCAACCGGTTCAACGACGGCAACCCGCAGCTGGGGCAGGAAGCGACCTTGGTCGACGCCGCCTGGTTCAATGCCGTGCAGGAAGGCATCATCGACGTCATCACCTATGCCGGCATTGCCCCATTGAAGGGCGACGACACCCAGCTGCGCGATGCCATCGTCGCCCTGATCGCCGGCGTTGTCGGCACCGGTGGCGGCAGCGTGCCGACGACGCGGCAGGTGCTGGGCGGTGGCCTCGCTACGGGCGGCGGCGCGCTGGCGGCTGACATCACCCTGACAGTGCCGAAGGCGAGCGCGGCCGAGGTGCTGGCAGGCACCAACGACACCAAGGCGGTGACGCCGCTGGCGCTGGCCAATGCTCTGCCGCGCTCGATCGCCAGTCCCGGTTACATAACCCTGTCGGGTGGCCTGATCCTGCAGTGGCTGAATGGCACGGTGGGTGCGAACTCGACGACGATCGTCAGTCTGCCGACCAGCTTCCCGACTGCGGCGCTGGGCGCTTTCGTCAACGGCGGACGGCTCGATTACGCCGCCCAAGACAACAACCCGTTCGCCAGCGGCGTCGGCCTCTCCAACGTCTCGGTCTACAATGCGAGCGACACGCTGGTGAGCTTCAACATTCTCGCGATCGGCTACTGAGGAGGCTTCCATGATCTATTATTCACCATCGCAGCGCGCGTTCTACGACGATGCGCTGTTCGGCCCGCGCAAGATCGAGGTGGTCGACGAGAAGCGGCAAGCGGCGGCTATGCGCACGGCTCTCTATGCCGATCTGGCCGAGTTTCAGGCGGCTGTCGCGGTGGCCGTCGAAGGGGAGGCCCAGCCTGTGCGCAGCGCCTTCACGCGCCGCGAGCGTCAGGCCGAGGCCAATCCGATCATGAAGACGGTGGCCAACCCGGACTGCCGCCTTCCGGCCGATGCTGTCGAGGTCTCTGCCGACGATCATGCAATGCTGATGGCAGCGCAGGCTGACGGGCTGGAGATCGTGCCTAGTGAGGATGGCCGGCCGATTGCCCGGTCGATCGAGCAATCGCAGGAGCAGGTGATCGCCACCGTGCGGAAGCTGCGCGATCGCGCGCTCGCCGCCAGCGACTGGACCCAGCTGCCCGATGCGGCCGAGGCGCTCAGCGCTGCCAAGCGGCAGGCATGGGCCGAGCATCGCCGCAAGCTGCGCAATCTGCCGGCAGAGGTCGAGCTGGCATTCGCTGCCGGCGCGCAGGTCGGGCTTGTCCGCCCCGCCGATCTGCTGCCCGCTCCGCCAGCCTAAGTTCGCCTCCCTCTCGAAAGGGAGGGAGGCCACGGGCGCGCCAACGCCCGGAAGCCGCAGGAAAGGACCCTGCACCTAGCGCCGCCCGCGGGCCGGCGTTTCAGTTCCCTCCGCCGGCGCACCGGCGAGGCAATGCGTAGGTGCTATCAGTGAATCATTCATCAACGGACATTCCCGCTCTCGTGCCGGTGGCAGCGGCCAAGCCGGTTGCGGGCTACGTCGGCGGCAAGCGGCTTCTCGCGTCGCGCCTGATCAAGCGGATCGAGGCGACGCCACACACCATGTACATTGAGCCATTCGTCGGCATGGGCGGCGTTTTTTTGCGGCGGACGATGCGGCCGCAGGTCGAGGTCATCAACGACATATCGGCCGATGTCGTCACCCTTTTCCGGATCCTGCAACGGCACTATCCGCAGTTCCTCGACACACTGAAGTGGCAGCTTTCCAGCCGTTCGGAGTTCGATCGACTGCGCAAGGCAGACCCCTCGACGCTGACCGATCTGGAGCGGGCCGCGCGGTTCCTGTACTTGCAGCGCCTGGCCTTCGGTGGGCAGGTGACCGGCCGCAACTTCGGTGTGACCACCACTGGCAGTGCCCGCTTCAATCTGACCAAGCTGGTGCCGATGTTGGAGGATGTCCACGAGCGCCTCGCGCCCGTCATAATCGAGCGCCTGCCGTTCGATCGGCTGATCAGGACCTATGACCGGCCGCACGCCCTTTTCTACCTCGACCCGCCCTACTGGGGTAACGAAACGGACTACGGACCGGATGTCTTCTCACCGGCTGATTTTGAGGTTCTGAGAGGCCTCTTGGCGGCCATTAAGGGGCGCTTCATTCTGTCGATTAACGACCGACCCGAGGTGCGGGAGATATTCTCTGCCTTCACCATTGAGCCGGTCGATCTGCACTATCGAGTGAGCGGCAAGGTGACACCGGCCAAGGAGCTGATTATCAGTGGGCCATCGCCAACCTGAGGTCAGCATATGTCGCAGTCATTCGAAGAAGCTCTCGTCGGCCGCAGGATCACCCAGGTTTCAATGCATCGCGACGATGACGGTGCGATCTGTGGCCTGCACCTCGACGATGGGTCATACCTTGGCTTCTCCGGGTCGGGCGACGGCCAGAAGTCCAAAGTGTGGGCGCACCTCGATCCGGAGGGCGGCGCGCCGACGGGAGCGGATGATTGAAACGGAGTGCTCTAAAGTGTCTTGTCAGAGACTCTAAAACGTCGTGTCACGCTACATCGATATCGATCCGAGCGCGCACCCCGCCTGGACCGGGGGCAAGGGCACGATGCTTGATTCGGGTGGTCAGGTCGCCAAGTTCAACAAGCGCTTCGGCG
>JACCDR010560727.1_pt1 | contig 40597 bp, 58 predicted proteins | sample 7446431 | NCBI WGS metagenome assembly JACCDR01 (sample SAMN15323443, study PRJNA562643) | freshwater metagenome | isolation source: river surface water | place: USA:Blue River Watershed | collected 2017-08-17
CTCCCCGGGCACGGATGATGATGATGGTCAAATCGGGATACGAACGACCGTTCGTACCAACACCTGTTCGGACGAACATCCGTTCGCCTCGAGAACTGGTCGGACGCCCTGTCTGAACAGATTAGGAATATGTTGCAATCCCTGTAGCCGTCCTGTAATGTGTGTCTTGTAAGGAGTTCCCATGCGCGAGCGACGCGACCGCGTCGCGTGCATGGATGAAAAAATACGCGTGCTCGTCTTCTACGGGGAGCGGGACTTGCGCGTCATACCCACAGTCCTGTGGGAACTCATTGCTCCCCAAGGAGGCCATGATGGCTGACGTCAAGGAGACACTGGAAACAGTGCTGGGTACCTACGAGGATGCGCTCAACGACGCGGAGACGTCACGCGAGCACGGCAAGGCAGCGCGGCTGGTGCTTTCGAGCATCGAAGCCGTGGCGACCAATGCCGCGTCTCTCAGCGACGTGATCCCGGCGGACCTGGAGCTTCCCGTCATCGACGAGGGCACAACCGAGTGGTTGCGCGCCGTCGCCCAGGGAGGCAGCCAGACCGACGAACTCCGTGCCATGCGGGCCCAGATCGAGGGCGTGTTGACCATCGCGGTCGACGTGCTGCATCTCGACGAGGAAGCGCCCGAACTCATGGAACGAGCGCAGGCGGCCGTGCAGCGGCACTCGACCATCTTCGTCGCCAAGGAGGCTTCGGAGCGGTCCGGTGGACGTTCCACGCGCTACCTCGACCATCCGATCCGCGTCACCAACGAGGCGGGCTGGAAGGCGAACGCGTACAACGGGAACTGGAACTCGTTGCGAGACGTGGCGAAGAACCACGCGCTCGACGACGATGACAGCCTCCCCAAGGCGCGGCTCGACGAGGTGCGCGAGGCACTGAAGGGCTGGAAGGACGGCGACGCGCCGATCGCGGCAGATGTTGTGTCTGCCGACGGCGTGACGTACACGTTCCACTACCCCTCGGTCGCATCCGAGTAGCCAGAAAGGCCCCCGGCTCAGTCCGGGGGCCTTTTCGCGTGCCCATTTCTCGTCGGGGTGGCCCGTGGAGACGCGCCGAAATGCTCCGTCCACTCGAGGGTTGAATCACAAGTTTCTCGAATAGGTTTCGCTTGCAACCGCAGCAAGTCCATGAGATAATCCAATGTTCGGCGCTAGCCATGCGCTGAACACGTCACCAGGAAGGGTGGAGGTAAGAGTCGGATGGGTGGAACCTATCACCTTGAGGTGTTGCTGGAGGTCTGGCGCATCACCGAACGCAGGAGTGGCGCGGTCTACAAGGCGGAGTACGTCGAGGACCGTTGGATTCCGATTGGTGCTGATCGCATTGGGCCTCCGGACAGCAACAAGGACCTGCAATGGGTCGCGAAGTCGACCTCATTCAGGGGCAAGACGTTCCGGTCTGTGAAGTACTAGCGCGAGGAGGTCTGGTGCGAGAAGATACAGCCATTAGTCTCATTGAGAACGTTGTCTATCGGCCTGGGTGGGTGTTCGAGTGTGAACCCCACGGCAACGTGCAGGGTGGTATCAGATTGAAGATCACGTACCCGGCGAACAACTTCAACCGCGATCAGGCGGCTGATGGATACCCGTCGGCGTTCAATCCGTTCGCTGCGTTCCCGATCCTGGCAGGGAAGTGCCACGACGCCGAGGCCTTATATCGGCAGGTGATCGAGCAGTGTTTCAAGGTGGACCAGCACGAGGGCCGCGAGGCCTTCCGTGTGAAGCCCAACTATTGGGCTCCGTTCCATCCTCACCACCCCGATGGCATGGATCGTTGGGGTGACCCGCAAGCAGACCTGTTCTTCGGAGCAGGTGCGTGAGCACTGAGACTGTCGTCTCGGAGTTGCCCAAGTGCGACTTCTGCGCGATGGACGACGACGACAACGAAGCTGAGTTCGATGGCGCGACCGTGTTGGGGCCCTGGGCGCATATGTGCCCGGGGCACTTCATGATGTACGGCCGTGGCCTTGGGCTTGGCAAGGGTCAGCGCCTGGTGAAGCGATGACCGAGCGTCAGCGTGATATGACCACTGTGTTCAGCGCAATGGTCATCACGTTCATCTTGACCTCGATGATCGGTGCGATTGTCGTTGTCATCATGGTGCTGGGTATGTCTACAGGCTTTTTGCTCTACCAGTTCGTTACGAGTCCACAGCGGGTGGACCCGAACGAAGAACAGGAGGTACATGACGAGTAACCAACCAAGTACATCACAGCTTGTACCTCTTGGGCCTGAAGGCAATGGAGGTACCAATGAGAAAGGTGTGCCTTGTTGTTGCAGTCCTGGTGGGCGCAGCCATGTTGAGTGGCTGTGTCAAGACCAGCATCGTGAGCGGGTACGACCCGGGGTTCGCCCCGAAGATGGACTCGCAGATGAACCCCGGGTGGGGTGGCCAGTACCCAACGGTGTGCTACGACCGTGAAAGCAGTGTCAGCGGTCGTGAGGACATTTGCCGCGTACTCAAAGGGTACGAGGATGGGTCTGGCGGGTGGCCTGACGACACGCGTCAGTGGATCATCGACTACGACGGTGGCCTCTTCGATGAGGGTCCGTTGGCATGGGCGTCGTGGCCTGGGAATCCCATGTTCGGGGAGCACCCGTGGTTCGCGTGTCCGGTCGGTGTGACCATGGACCCGTACGGCTGTGCCATCGTCACCGAACAAGGGGCGGTCTACGAGGGCTGCACGTACAGTCGTGAGGCGAACTTCTACCTCTGCGACTATCAGTCCACATGGCACAAGGCGATGGCAGTGGGTGGTCTCGATCACATCAACTACCTGCGAGCCACCATCGCCTGGAGTGTGTACGTGTTCAACGCGGCGAGTTGCGCGTGGGACCTGTACCACGGTCAGATTGACGAGCAGATGGTCGTCGATTGCAATGATGGTCCCTACAACGGTTCCCTTGGGGCTGCTGGTGCTCCTGCACCGGGCACGCCCACATTTGAGGGGCCCGTCGATATGGGTCCGTCCACACCGGTCGAGACCGACAAGGTGCTCGCACCAACTGGAGGGTGAACCATGAGACCTGAGTCCGATGAGGGTGTGAGGTTGGCTCTGATGTTCTGTGCCGTGCTGCTCGGCGCGTTGGGGCTGATCTTCATTCTGATCGGTCTGGTGACGTGGTCAACATGAAAGGACGGCGATTGCTCAGGTCCCTATTGATTGCGGGGGTGGGGTTCCTCGTGGTGCTCGGTCTCATCAAGATCGGGCGTGATACCGACGAGGACAACATCATCCCACCGTTGAAGGACTGGCCCACCACTTCTGTTCCTGGTGAGGGGCTTTTCCCCTAAAGGCCAGCTAATGGGTGAGGGTGCCGACTTGTGATGGGGTCGGTGCCCTCACCTTTCGTGCGTTCCAACCAAAGGAGAGCCAGTTGAGGTTGTTCAGAAGGGACCCGCAGATCAGGCGGGTCAGGCAGGAGGGACGGTTCGTCTCTCGAGTGTGGGCAGGGAAGGTGCGTGAGCGGGACGTCTACTCGGCGTGTTGCTCACCGACCCGGCACATCGGTCTCGCCGACAGTCGGAGGGTGGACCTCTACTACCGGACGCGGGAACTGATGAAGGCCGAGCGGCGTCGCATCGCGGTGCTCGCGGTCGAGGAGCAGGAGCGGCAGGAGTGGATCGAGGAACAGCGACGGATCGCTGCTGAGACCATCCCCACGCCGACCGAGCCCGAGACACCGGATGAGCCGGATGAGCCGGACGTCCCGGAGGTGCCGATCAGCGAGGAAGAACTGGTCGACGCCTGACCGTGTCGCCGGGGGTCCGTTGTTCCCGCCTCTCCGGGCCTCCGGCGGCACCTTACCCATAGGGAGATTGCAGTGGAAGACGAAGTGACCAAGATCGTGGCAGATGCGGTACAGCGGGCAATCCGGACTCTGACTGGGGAGTCCGGATTGTTGCGCGTCTACACGTCGTTCCCAGACTTGAACACGACGCACATTCGGGTGACGACAGCGTCGACGGACCGCACCTACAAGTGCGTGTTCAGTGAGGTGCGCGAGTGAATAGCTGCAAGTGGTGCAATGACCGCATGACGCGTCGTGTGTGTCATCTCCGTGGGGAGTTGGCACACCTGCACGTCAGCCTGCTGGGTGTGGTGTGGCAGGCCCGACGAGGAAATACCAAGTTCGCAAGTCAGACGTTGGACACACTGGAGCGGAGTTATGGCCTGGGTGAAGGAACAGAAGGCGAACAAGGACTACAAGTGTGATGGTGGGTGTGGTGAACTCATCGTGAAGGGGACGGCGTACAAGCGGGTCGTGGAACTGGACCTCGATGACGTCGATATCAACGACCTCGGCAGGGAGACGCGCTCGCCGCGCCCACGAGACGAGCGGGCGCTCATCACGACCCGGTTCCACAAGGGGTGCTTCGAGTGCTGAACCTGCAAGAACTGATCGACGCTGCGCTGCAGTGCTACCAGTTCACCAAGGCAGAGATGAACGATGCCCATGGTGACCAGTACAGCGTCCGACCGATGCTCGTCGTGTATGACGGGCGTTCGATCACGTTGGGGGAGTTGGCGGCACCTGAGGTGCTGCGACATTCCCTCGTGGAGATGACCGACAAGCAGACGCAGGCCGTCGTGTTCCATGCCGACACGTCGATGACGTGGCTGGGGGAGGACGGCTTACCGACCGATGCAGCGCAGGTGCTCTTGACGATCGGGTGCAACCGTGAGTTGACTACGATCGTGCAGGGCACGACCTACTTCAAGACGGAGGCTGGACTCATGTTTGAGCCAACCCCTCCGTTGGATATCCGCCCGTTCGCCAAGGAGGTCGAACTGCTCCAGTCTGTCTTTCGATGACCCTTTCAGGTTCCTCTTGCTGACCAGGAGAGGTGTCTGATATCATGAAGGGTCCGGAGATGGCGTGGTGGTGGTTACTACTCCAACCCGAGGGAAAGGAAAGTAGCTTGGTGCAGAATGCCAAGTTGGTGTGCCTCTGTTCCCGTGACAAGATCACGCCGGGGACGCAGCGGTTCACCGAGGGGATGGGCCAGGGCGGTGCAAGACCGCAGCAAATCTACCTCTCGAACGAATACCTTGCCCTACTTGGGCATCCGACTGTCGTAGAAATCACTATCGTTGCCCTGGACGGCAACGCATAGACTTCCCGAAAGGAAGGGCCTGGATGGTAGTCCGAGATATCGACAAATACGAGTTCAAGCCACTGGACTTCGACGAGGAGGCCGGGGTGTGGTCGTGGCCCCCGGAGTACGTGGCTGAAGGGTCGCACCTGTTCCCGACGTCGGTGCGTCACATGGAGGACGTGCTCTGGACTTTGGTCCATGAGGGCGGCGAGGTCCGCGACGACAAGAGCGGTCTCGCCATGACGATCCTCGCCGACAAGCTGCACACGTGGTTGAAGCCAAACAGTCAGCTTCGCAAAGCGGTGATGATGCTCCGAACCATCGGCTTCGTTGAGGTCGAGAAAGCATCGGCGGTGGCGAAGCGGACGCGTGCGGTCCGGTTGATGATCCCACCGGAGCAGGTGCCTGGCACCGACCCGCATCCGAAGAAGAAGGAGTCGGCGCGTGATCGGGCAGAGTCGATCCTCGATGACCTCGACGCGGTCGCTGAACGCGAGCGGTTGAAGCGCATCGCTGACGCTGCCGAGGCGAACGGCGCTGACACCGACTTGGAGACGATCAACGGCGACGTCGAACCTGACGTGGAGCCACTCGATCTACCTCCATTCCCGACCGACCAACTCGGGTTCCAACGACTCGCAGTCGCGATGATGGACGAGTTTGTCCGGCGGCTCGATGAGAAGGTGCCGGCGTCGTGGGCGGATCGGAACCACATCAAGGAGAAGCTCGACCGTGCCGAGAATCGCCTCAAGGTCGTGGAGCGAGAACTCCTCGATGAAAAGGCGTTGACCAACCGGATGCGGACCGAGAAGGGTGTGCTCGACCGGAAGATCGAGTTGCTGGAAGGCAACTTGGCGACCGCGATTGCAGCGGCCCGTGAGATGGCCCAGAAGGCCGGTATCTCGGTCTCGGAGGACACGCAGAAGGCGATCAGTCGGATGATGGCTGAGCGTCCCGGCATCGTACGAGGGGGGAACTGATGGGCCCCTTTGTGGCGGGTGCAGCACTGGGCTTGGTGCTCGGTTGCTGCATTGGTATGGCGTGGGCGACTGCGCTGTGGAAGCGTCGGCTGACCGCTGCGTTGGTACGACGGATGGAGTTGCGGACCAAGAACGGCCGGCCAAGGACGGACCCGTTGAACAGCTTGCTCGATGACCCGACCTGTTCGGGGATGATGCGTGAGTCGAGCGAGGAGTTCTGGGGTCCAGAGGGACGCTACTTGGGACGTTGAGCCAGGCCCCAACGGAGACCCAGTAGCGCGGCGGTCGGGGGTGCCTCCACCCGGCACTCCCGGCCGCCCTTACCCCTCTAGGACCAGCCGATGCCTGAGGTTGTCGAAATCAACCTCGAGTACCGGTGTGCGGTGTGCGGTCACACGACTGCTGGCACCTCAGACCCGTGCTCGTGTTGCGACGAATACTCACATTGCGCGTTCTGCGCGCAGCCGTCGCAGAACTGTGTGTGTTGCGACTGCCATGGGGTCTATCCGTGCCCCGGCCCCGACGATGGCTACGACGATGAGGTCGAGGCGTCGCATGGCCTGTCGGGTGACACCCCGTGGGAGAAGCGCGGAGTCAAGATCCAGCAGCCGTTGAAGTACGCGTCGTGGCAGGTCGCGTGGCCGCTCCTCGCGGAGGGTCACAGCAACCTCGACCCGTGCCGCGCTGCCGCCGACTTCTACCTGCTCGACGCGTTGCGGTTCGCGATGGTCAACAAGAGCGACTGTCCTCGGACGATCTTCGCAGGGTCCTATGACCTGAGGTCGGTTCAGGCTGAGGCGCATGAGCGGTTCGCTTGGCTGGTCGCGATCCTCGACGCGATCTTCTGCGAGTACGTCGAGATGGCCTGTGGCGGTGAGCTACGCCACCACGCGGCGATGGGGAACCGGGTGGTGTCCAGTGTTCGTAGGACAGCCTGGGCGCAGTGGAAGGCGATCCACGACGAGCTTGGTGACGACTGCCTGCTCGATATGGCGACGCTGTTCGATGAGTTCGGACCCGGGTCGTTCGGTGGAGCGAAGTGGGGGTTCGCTGCACGTCTGCTCCACGACCGGCTGACCGACAGGATCACCAAGTCGCAGTGGGTGAACATGGTGTTCCAACTCGTCCATAACGGTGGTGTGTTCCTCAACAAGTTGGACTGGGCGGTGCACAACCGCCGGAAATGGAACCTGCATTACCTCCAGCACAACGTGTTGCCTGCCCAGGCGATCGACGGGTGGCGGACGCTGCTGTCGGTCGCGTCGCCGCGCACGGTGGCGCTCTGGAACGACTATTGGACGATCACGAACCGGACGCGTCTGGCGCACGGGGTCTCACCTGCGCTGAACCCGTGGCGGAACCGTCGGCGTCGGCACTTGTGCCAGTGCGGGACGAACCCGGCGAAGGGGCACCTGATGCAGTGCCGCTGGTTCTTGGAGGATCGGCTGGGCGAGGCGAAGGACCATGCGCTGCTGATCGACGAGGATGACTTCCCGTCGTACCAGTGGGGGATGTGGGAGGCTCCCACTGAGGACCTGCCGATCGGTCCGAACGGTGAGATTCACATTCTCCCCCACGTCCAGTACTGCATCCAGGTGTGGGTGCATTCGCTGGCAACGGTGGCGCATCGTCGCTATCAGGTGACGGGTGCGGAGATGATGGACACCAACGTGAAGTTGCAGCCGTTGGTGGTGGAGATGGAAGCGTGGTGGCCTGTACTCGAGTCGCATTACCAGTGGCGGGTACAACTGACCAACGATCTGGAAGAGGTGCTGTTGGCGACCTGCACCGGTAGCAAGCAGACAAAGGAGGAAATAAGTGCGGTGATACTTCCCCTGGGTTTTCTACTTCCGCATCTGATGACCAACGTGGATTGGTCGAAGGTGCAAGGAGGCACCAAATGACGGAACTAAGCAGCTACGTGTGTACCTGTGGTAGTGAGACAGGCGACCATCACGAGATGTGTTCACTGATGGAATGCGGGGCGTTCACACTCGGCGTCGTGCTGTGGACCGGGGAGGGCTTCGAACCCAACCCGGACTTCGATCCGGAGTTGCTGCGCCCGACGGTCACGCGGGAACGCAAGCCGGGTCAGGCGCACAACACGACGACGTTCATGGACTGGGCGATGCTCGACCGGATCGACGAGACGATCGACCTGTGGAAAGCACACCCGGACGACGCGGCCCCCTACAACTTCAGTGCGCTCGGCGTGACGTGGGTGTGGAACCCGGCCGCGGCCCGGTGGGATGCCGACACGCTCGGCTGCCACTGTGGCGAGACGATCACCGACGAGGATGGCTACGAGATTTGCGAACGCTGTCAGGTGATCCGGAAGGGTCCTGAGACCGCATGGTTGCAGGGGCATATCGCACCGGATGAACCGGTCTGTCGGTGTGTGCCGCCCGCCAAGTACGCGTGCACGAAGTGCAACGTGCGACGGACACTCGAGACGCATCCGTGGGAGATGGGCACGTCGGAGGGGCTGCCACCACTCCCACCGCGATGTGACCATCGGCTCGACGAACTGTTCCTGGAAGGGGTCAGTTTGTACGGGTCGCGGTTCCATCACCGGGAGGCCGAGGAGGACGTCCCTGACTATGGGGTGTACCTCGACAAGGCGTGGGCTGAGGGCGACGTGGTCGGGACACTCATCCCGTGGTCGGATTTTGGGCTTCCGAGGGTGTCGTTGCGGAGCGTCCACAAGGTGTGCGTCGAGACCTTGGAGCGGGCGACGCGGGAGATTGTGGAGGTCGCCTGCCTCGGCGGGCATGGGAGGACCGGGACGTTCCTGGCCTGCTGTGCGGTCGTGAACGGCATGACGGCAGGTGAGGCGATCGCTCACGTACGAGACAAGTATTGCGACAAGGCGATCGAGACCAAGAAGCAAGAATGGTATGTGCACGCGATGCACGCGGTGCACCACAACATTCCGGCCCCGCCGATGCCGGAAGAAAAGGTGTGGCAACCGACGAAGGAGGTGACGTTCACTCCGAGCCTGCTCGGCCAGACCCCCCGATGCCAGGACTGCCAAACAAGTCCACTGTACGCCAACGCTACCACCTGCGATATCTGTGGTGGCACAATCGTGTGACGAAGGGACAGCACGTTGACCAGCCTCAACGATATTTTCAACCAGCTTCGTACGCTGGGTGAAGACTTGGAGGAGAGCACCGACTTCGGGTCGGTCCTCCCCGAGGGCCATGACCACCATCGCACCGCCCTGTTCATCCGGCTTCCGTGGCCGGGAGTACTCGAGCAGGACTCCGAGGTGCACGAACGGATTGCGAAGCTGCTCAACTCGGTGAACCGGCCCGACACGATGAAGATGGACGTCTTCACCGTGGTGGGCAACACGGTGATGCCCGGTTGGCAGCCGTACACCGATGCCGTGTCGAAGGGCCTCTACGACCCGGCGACGGCGATCGACATTCACCCCTACGTGTTGCAAGTAGTGGTGGATATCGTCAAGCCCGCCGCGCTGGCCGCAACCGCAGAAGCCCTCAACGACACGAAATAGGTGAACCGGTGGAGTTCGATGAACTTGTAGACCACTTCAAGCGCATGAGGGTGGACCTGGCCGCTACGCCAGTGCCATTCTTCCCGCCACACATACTGTGCTTCACCGGTGAGGAGGTTCTGTGCAGCATTACCGCACCGAGGCCATCACCTTCGTCCATCTCTGGACTGCTTGCAATCATTCCCATCCTCAAACCAGAACGGACGTTTCTGGTGTTGGAAGCGTACGTCAGGATGATTACCACTGATCTGCCGATCAGTGAAGATCCGGCGGCGACACCAGCACTCGCGATGTTCCACGTGGAACGTGATGGACCTATCCAGACCCGCATCGAGGCGTTTGCGTTGCTCGATGATGGGACTCCGCAGTGGATTTCGTATCCGCAGGACCTTCCGCTCGTTGGGTTGATCCTCGGTGCGATCCGACAGATGCAGGAGGCGGAGGTGACAAACTCGGTCAAAGCGGTAATCAACTGGTTCCAACTGAACAACTATGGGGTGCGGATCAACCCCAAGTTCCTGGATGATTGACCTGGAACGTGGTTGGGTGCGCCGCGCCCGCTGTCGTCAGGTGGACCCCCGTGTGTTCTTCGTGCACACGGGGCGTCCACCCGACGCCCGCGCCGAAGCGATGAAACTGTGCGACCAGTGTGAGGTTCGTACAGTCTGCTTCTGCTATGCGACTATCAGGAACGAACGCGGTATCTGGGGCGGTACAACCGAACAGGAGCGCGATCAACGTCGGCCGTTTATACTTGATATCCTGATAGAGGTGTGGCCGGAGATGATAGAGGAGCACTGATGAGTTTTCTCGACGACTACGAACCGGTGGTTGAACGACTTGCTAAGTTCTGGGCCGAGTACCCATCGGGGCGAGTGTGGACGGAACTTGTGTTGGCTGGCACCGATCCGGGCCAGTTGGTCGTGTTCCGTGCGGCGGTCTACAAGGCGCTGCTCGACGAGGAACCGTGTGCGACCGGGTTCGCCCATCAGAGAATGCTGGGTGAGCCACCGGCCGGGAAGTACGGGAAGCCGAATCTTTCGGCCCCGGAGTGGACTTCCCCGTACGAGGTGTGTGAGACGTCGGCGATCGGACGGGCGCTGGCGAACGCTGGCTACGACACGAAGGGGAAGCGGGCGTCGCGTGAGGAGATGGGCAAGGCGGAGTCGGCGAACGAACTGTTCGACGTGAATCCGTGGCTCGAAGCCCTGAACGAGGCGCAGTTGCAACTGTTGCGGGAGTGGTGGAAGACGGAAGGGCCCGGGAAATACCAGGCGGCTGCTGTCCCTGGCACTTGGTTGCAACCGATCCGTGAGCGGATCGACAAGGTGATGAGCGGTGAGCGGTCAGGAAGTGCCGACGTTCCTGACCGCTCCACGCAGACGCAGGACAGCGCAGGCGTAGGATAACGCCTGCCTACGACTTGTAGAGAGAGCCTAACATGCGTACTTCTCATAAACGCGTGGGGTTGTCGTGTCGGGCAGTGCAACTGCTATCAAACGCCCTTGACGCAAAATGCTGCGAGATTTGTCACATACAGAAGCGTCAGTTGACCGGTGCGCACTCGATGACGTGGCAGTCGACGCCGAGCGCACCGAAGGAGTTCGATCCCGGCTCCGCGTTCACCTGCTGCACGTTCTGGCCGGTGATCCAGCGGGCGTGCAAGTACGGCTGGGAGAAGGCCGTCGCTCCGAAGGCTGACGGGAAACCGCCATCGGGAGTAAAGCTCGTCGCCAAGAGCACGCTCAATACCCAGTATGTGACAACAGGGAGCGTGACCGGCAGCACCACCTACGTGGGGGCAGACGTAATAACCGCAAGCAGCACGGGTACTGCGTACCACGTGAAGAACGTAGAGAAGGTGCAGAAGCAGGGGTCGCTGTCACAACTGATCGACAACCCGATGGCGATCGGCTGTCATCTGCCGAAGGTCGTGGACCTGACGCTCGCGACGCCGGTCTCCAACTACACGTCGAAGGTGCTGACCGCGATAGGCGACAAGCATCTGCCGGTCTTCGAAGTGCAGTGGGGGAAGGGCATCTTGAAGCAGGCGCTCGACCTCTACTGCATGAACCCGAAATGCAAGGCGTGCGCAGCCAACGACTGTTACTGGTCGTACAAGCTGCAATGTTGGGTACCGATCAACCGTTACTCGCTGCTCGACAACGCGATGCAACTGTCGATGAGCCACCCCGAGTTCTCGGGGGACAAGGACCACCACTGTAGTTTTTGGGCTGTGTTGACAGGGACGAATGTCATCACGATCCCGGAGTTCGGGTTGTATGAGTGCAAGGCGAGCTTCGGGGGACCGACGTTCGGGGCGCAGTATGGGGTGCCGCCCGCCTATGTGGCGACGATCAACTTCGCGATCAACGGGGAGCCGGACGGCTTCCGGTATATCTCGCACTCGCATGGTGCGGTGCCAGGAGTCCTGGCCTATCTCATCTGGGAGGAGTTCTAGTGAGCGTCAGCATCGTCCAGTGGGTGGGAGGCAAGGGCTCGCAACTCGATGAGCTACTGCCGCTTATTCCGTACTCGCGTGGATACTGCGAGCCGTTCGGTGGAGGGGGAAGCGTCCTCATGAACCGGGTGCGTTCCCCACTCGAGATTTACAACGACTTAAACCTGGATATCGTTTCTCTATTCCGGTGCGTTCAGGACCGGGCGTTGTTCGAGGCGCTCTGGCACCGCCTGCAGTACACGATGTGGTCGAAGGACGAGTTCCGGCGGGCGCTGTTCATTCAGAAGGCAGGCCGCGAGGGAGACCCGAGGGTCGGGTGGATCGACCGGGCATGGGCGCTGTTCGTCATCCAGAACATGGGCATCAGCGGCAGCCACTCGAAGTCGGAGGGCAACTGGTCTCGGAGCCTCGCGGACGACAAGAACACGGAGAAGTGGCAGTCGCGGCTCGCTCGCCTCGACCCGGTCCATCGGCGCTTCGCGCAGGTGCAGATCGACTCGCAGGACGCGCTCGACTGCATCCGCTACTGGGACTGTGCAGATATGGTGTTCTATATCGACCCGCCCTACGTGCTGGACACACGGGGTAACCGGGTGTACTACGAGTTCGAGATGGACGAGCAGGAACACGTCAACCTCGTAGACCTCCTCTTGGAAGTAGAGGGGATGGTGGTGTTGAGTGGCTACGATCATCCGGTGTATGACCGGTTGACCGAAGCGGGATGGCACGCTCATGAGTACAAGGCGTATGGCTTCGCCAAGATCGTCTCTGCTGACGAGGGCGAAGCGAAACCTGTACGGAAGGAGCGCGTGTGGAGAAACCCGTCGTGCATGACGCAGAGCGTCCAACTTTCCCTGCTGTAGGTATTACCTGGGCGGTGCTGATCGCGGTGCCCATCGAGGCGACCATCATTGTCCTGATCTGGTGGTGGGTGCGATGAAGCCTCGGTGGTGGAGGGAGTACTGGTGCTGGCTTGTCGGTCACCGCCCGGAGCCGTACCGCTCTGGGGTTCTCAACCAACGGGTGCGGTGCGCCCGCTGCGGTCAGCCCCAGTAGGTGCGATGATGGGGGCATGGCACTCGCTGTTTCATCCCCGCTCGGTACCCCGCTTTCCTCATTTGGTGGCAACAACGACGACGAACGACTCGCCGCGTACGAGACGGAGCGTCGCAATCCGAACTCTCCGGTTCATGGCTGGCCGGTAATACTCGATCAGCCTCGCGTCTACACGCTGAACCGGCCCATCGCGATCGACTCCGGCTTCTGCATGGTCGGCAGCGTCAGGCCCGTCGACCAGGCCCGAGGATCGAAGCCGATCCCCAACCAACTCAACCTTCGGATGCCCAGCACCGCGAAGGGCTGGCTGCGCATCCCCGCGGGGCAGACATTCGGTGTTGCACTCATCGGACTGTCGATCGACGCGAACGCCTATAGTCGGGTGTTCGAGCCAACTACGGGTGTGCTCTGGTGTTCGACGCTTCGTGACGTCTCGTACCAGAACGGTCCGGGGATCATGGGGTCATCGGCGCAGAACCAGCCGACCGATGCGATCACCGTTGAGGGCTGGTGCAACTGGAACAACATTCGTGATCGGGCCATCCGGATCGGCGGGAGCGACTCCGCGATCCACCCGACGAAGCTGCTGATCGACTCGCCGCCGACGATCATGGGCCCGAAGGGATATCTGGTCCAGTTCACGTCGCTGTCGAAGACCGACGTCTCCGGCTTCTACCTCACGGCTGAGCAGCACTCGGGCATCCTCTGCGACTACACGAACGAGTTCTTGTCGTTCTCGCGTATGCACATCGAGGGTCGCAACGCCGGGAAGCCCTGCTACGGGGCGCTCGTCCGTCTGTCCTGTTCCTTCAGTCAGTGGGTCACGTCGTGGTTCTCGTACGGGATGACGAACCCGGCGGCGGGAGCGAACCCTTCGGATGCAGGGCTGATCCACTGCACGAATGGTGTCCACGAGTTCGACCACTGCCACACGAAGCGGGCGACGGGCGTGCCGGAAGATCGTCCGTTCATCTACGGGACGGGGAGCGGGACACTCATCCGTGCGACGAACATCGTTGGCGAGAAGTACGTCGGGAAGCCGGTTGTACGGGTCGTGAACGGGGCACGCGCCGAGTGCGACGACACCGTCAAGGTGGTGCAGGGCTAGCCGCCGAACAGTTTCTTGACCTCCCACTTCACCGACGCCAGGTAGTCGTCGAAGAAGTCGGACTGTGCCCACTCGGCGAACAGGGAGTGGTGTGACAGTGAGCCGGCACCCTTGGTGGGGAGCCCGTCGAGGAACTGGTGCATCCACCGTATGAATGCGATCTGGTTGCCACTGGTGGTCTTCCGACCGTCGGGTGTGATGCCCCACTCGTCGAACGCGAACTGCTTGCCGCGGTTGAACGCGAACCCTTGGGTGATCTTCGCTCGTTCGTCGAGCTTCCGGATCACGTCCTTGGCGAGGTACAGGTCGCAGCCGACCACGTCGACGTACTGACCACCCGGATACCCGGCCTCGAGCTTGCTGCGGACCCGTCCGTCGGCGCAGACCATTTTGAGTTGCCCGGCGAAGGCTGTTGTCGTGTAGATCGAGGTGAGCTTGTCCTCGAACACCTCGCGGGCGAGCGTGACGACGTGGGCGAACGCATCCCGGTAGAGGTCGTCGTTGCCGCGGGGGTGATCGTCCATCGGCATGAACGAGTGGGGGGGCCAGGCGATATCTCCTTCGCTGCCGAACCGGATGAAGTAGCGGTCGAACCCGGCGCTCGCCATGTTGTCGAAGCACCGCTTGTAGAGGTCGTCGTTCTGTCCGCTGACGGTCTTGGTGAGGAGTGCTCGCTTGACGGCACGCTTCTCTTTGCCTTGACCGTCGGGGGTTGTGCCGACCGGGTTGGTGAATGCCAACTGGATCGCGGTGATGGGGGTGAGGGTGGGTGCGGTGCGGCTGGCGAACTTACGGATGCTGTCAGGGTTCACGAACTGTCCACGGATCGACGATGCCGCACCCTCGATACGCTGATCTTGATTCCCACCGGCGTACGCGAGGCGTCGGTCGAGGAAGTCCTCCATGCGGACCAGATTGTTGTCAGCTTCGCTCGCCTTGGCACCGGTGTAGATGCCCATGGTGGTTTTGACGTTAGCCATGGTCCCTCCGGGGTTTGACCCTGAGAATCGCGGTCATGCGTACCACATCTCAACTGTTGTAAGCGAGCTTGCCCCGGACCGCGTGGTGCTCAACCAGACGATGGATCTTCTTCTTGTTGCGGCTCTGATCCGTGCCGAGCTAGCTCGACGAGACCTGCGAGCACGGAGAGTCGCACCACTGCGAGGCCCTCGGACCCCCAGCCGTCAGGCATCGCGATGAACACGAAGGGACGGAGGTCACCGAGGATCGCCGGAGCCTGGTTCTCACACGCCATGTACTTCGTGGCGATCGCTTTGACCTGCTGCCCGGCTTTCACTTCGATGCGTGCCCATGCCCGCCACGCCTCTTCGTGGGCCATCTCGCCCCAGTAGTGGCCGACCGGCACGTTGAACTTCTTCCGGGCTTCGCGTTGCTTCCGCTGACCCTTCATCCGCGCGGCGTAGCCGCGGCAGCGTGGACACTTCGCGTTCCGCAGACAGGTCGGGTTGTCGAACCGACATTTCCACGGGCGGGTGGCCTTCGGGATCGGGAACACCTCAGGCACTGGTGAACGTCCGCTCGTTGACGATGAGGCTACGGAGCGCGTCGATGGACGAGCGGTAGCAGGACAGCTTCTCCCGGCAGGTTGTCACCGCGCGGTCTTGCACGAGGCGTGCAAGGAGTTCCTGCTCGGTGTGGAGTTGGGCGTCGCACTCGCGGTCCTTCACGTTCTTCTGGACGGAAGCGACGTACGCCTTGGCGAAGCTGACCTTGTAGTCAACCTCGGCTTGGGCGGCGGACTCGGAGTGGGCCTCGAGCAGGTCGAGGGTCTGTTCCATCTCCTGCAACATGCGGTTGAGTTCAGATTCGTAGGTGTTCATGTACCGATGAGGTCCTCTGGCTCGACGTCGAAGAACAAACTCATGCGGCGCAGATGGTCGGGTGCTATGGGCTGTCGCAGGTTGGTGTACCGAGTGATCTGTGCATACCCGATGCGCGTTGCCGCGCACACATCGTAGACTCGGAGACCACGCGAGTAAATCAACCGTCCGAGCTTCGACTTCTGGTTTGGTATGCGTCCCTTGTCGGTATCAGCCATCGGTCCTCACACGAAAGTGATGCTGTTCGGTACTGTCGTGACCTCGGTGCAGCCGGTGAGTCCGATCCCTCCGGGAGTCGGGTTGTTCCGACGCTCCACGATCATCACGTTGTTGATTATGTCACCGATCGTGACGTCGTTGAACTTGCAGAAGGTGTTGATGGGCTTGAGACCGATGTTGTTCCGCACGTAAATCTTCCGGGCGAGGGCGTTGTTCTGGGCGTCGCGTGCACCGTTGACGAAGACGTCGAACTCGTCGGCGACGATTTCGGTGATGAGGATGTTCTCCATGAGCGCACCCGACGACATAGTGACGATGCGTCCGCCGGTGTTGTCCTCGTCGATCTTGCGGATGGTGTGGTTGTGGATCGCGAGCCGCGGGTTGCCACCTATCTCGATGTGGTAGAGGCTGCTGACCCTGCGGAGGACCTTCGTCCCTTCCCAGTGGAAGTTGTCGATGTAGGGGGTGACGGCGCAGCGTCCGTTGCGCTTCCACACACCACCGGTGATGGTGCCACCTGAGGATTGCACGTAGCTGGTGCCTGCGCCGGTCCCGGCTGCGGAGACGAAGTCGCCCCACACGTTCTCCAAGTTGGCGTCCGTGACCCGCCAGTTGTTGCAGCCTCGGAAGTCGACGGCGGTCTGGTCTTCCCAGATGTTCCGCACTGGCCACTTGTCGTTGCTCGGATCGTCGTCGATGGTCTGCCAGTAGTCAGACGGAAGCGACGGCGACCGGTTCGGACCGCTATCCGGGTGAGTTCCTCGCACGGTTATGGCGCAGACCGCGACACGCTCCCCACCAACGACACGGAGGTGCGCCCGCGTGCGTGCGCCGGGAGGATCGAGCGTCCCGGTGTCCGTGAGCGTCTGGAAGCCATCTGTGGGCTTCTCGCCCTTGATCGTGAAGTCGCGCTTGTTCCGTATCTCGATGGTCTTGTCGTGGGTGATGGTCCCCCGGACGATGACCACCGAGTCGTCGGGGATCTTGGCGAGACGCTCGTTGACGGCGGCGGCGTTGTCTGCTCCCGCCTCGATGGGTGTGCCGGGGACCGCGTTGAGGACGACGTTGCCCATCAGCTTGCTCCGAATGCGTTCCACATGAACACGAACGCGAAGAAGGCGAGGCCGAGTGCGATCAGGTTGACCTTGATGGCGGGTACCACGTAGGAGAACGCCGCGATGACGAACAACACGACCGCGACGAGGAAGAAGATGCCTTGTACGGTGGGGTCCATTTGGCTGAGTGCAATCATCCACTCAATCCTCTCAGTAGTTCGGAGGGGTCGACGACCCCGACCGGCTTCGGTCGCAGTTGTAGCTGGTCAACTTGACCGGCTTCCGCCGCAGCCAAATAAGCCTCAACCAATGGTCGAAGCACCGGGTACTTCAAGACCTCGGAGAAGTCACCGGACCGGAGCGCGGCAGCCCAGGCGTCCTGCATCGCGTCCTGTCGGCGCAGTTCGGAGCGGGCAATCTCGAGTGGCTTGTTGACGGTCTTCGGGACGAACGGGATGCCCGCCGCCGAGAACAGCATCGAGCGGTACGCCTGCGGGTCGGACAGTTGGATCGACTTCTCTTCACCGGACGGGACGCCGAGCGCACCTCGCAGCAACGGGAGCGGCGGAAGGATCGACTCCGCAACCGCCATTGCAGCGTTGGGTGTTTTCGGCTCGAGGCGACCGGTCTCCTCGTCGTAGTACAACTCCGGGTAGAGGTCGGCCTTGCCACTGATCGGGTTGATGCCGGCTGCTTCCATCAGGCCACCGGCGATCGGGTTCAACTGTGCGAGGAACCCGGCGAGGGTGAAGTAGTTCGCGACGTCGGCGAAGGGGTTGGCACCCCTGATGTTGAAGCCCTTCTCGTTGCCGTACTCGTCGGGGTTCCCGAAGAACAGGTAGTTCTGGAACTGCTCGGGGAGCCCGGTCTGCCAGTCGTCCATCTCATTCCGTGCAAAGTTAGAGATGATCGACGCACGATATGGGTGGTCCCAGGGGTAGGTGAAGGCGTACTGGATGATGTGACGCATCCACCCGTAGAATGGAAATACCGTGCGGAGGATCTGACGCTCGAATGGGACCATCGAGTCCCAGTCTTGGAGGATCTTGTTACTGAGCTTGACCCCGGCCTCGACCTGTTCGGCACGGCCCAGCCCCTTGGTGAGCGCCTTGTCCTTGCCGTACAGGTACGCCATCGAGCGGTACATATCGTCAACAAACTCGGCGGCTTTCCACGCACGCCCGACGGTCTTCTCCTCGACCTGGCGGGCACCCCGCTGGAACGCCTCCCGCTCGTCGGCCCACTTGCCGACCTTGCGGCCCACGTTCCAGTGCCAGAGCCGCGACTCCTCGGAAATGTCACCGAACCCCCGTGACAAACCCACGGGCAGCCGGTTCTCCTTGACCATCCGGATCGCGTCCGGGAGGAACTGCCACACGTCGAGTCCGGTGCGGGCCTGGAGCATGACACCACCACCGAGCACGTTGTAGACGTGCCAACGCGGTGACATAGGCAGGATCGAGGTGCGGAACGCCTTCATCACCTTGTCGTACGACTTGGCGAACTCGGTCTTCCGGCTGCTGTAAATCTTCTGCAGTGTGTCGGCCATCGCTTTCGGGATGTACCGGGGCTCGGCCAACTCGTCGACGCCGGTCATCTGGCGGGGAGCAGCGGTCGGGAAGATCGACTTCGGGTCCCACTGCACCCAGTCGGTGTCGATGCGCTTCTGCAACTCCGCAGCGACGTCCATCCCGGGCCGCGTGCCGCGGGCCCGCACGTCCGGGAGGTGCTGGTCTTGAATCTCCCGCTTGGTCTTCGACCACATCGGGTGCGACTCGATCGTGTCGATGATCCCCTGCGTGGTGACGTGACGCATGTACTCGTACTCGGCGAAGCCGAGGCCGACGGCGAAGTCGTTGATCCCGGGCCGCACGTTCCACACACCCGCCTTCGCCATCGACGGCGTGTACTCGGTGAGCGGGTAGAGCGTCGGCCGCACGAGGTGCTGTGCCTGTTCGGGGCTGACGGAGTGCAAGAAGATCGGGTCGAGACCCGACTCCTTCATCGCGATCCAGTTGGGGGCTATCTCACCGGGGAGTTGCCGCAGTTCCTTGCGCGACACAACGGGTACTGCACGGTCCCAAAACCCCTCGGAAATGTCGCGGCTCACGTTTTCCCACAACTCCACGTTGTCTTCGGGGATGCGGGAACGGGCGAGACGCTTGAGGCGAGCCTGGTAGTTCTCCAACAGGGCGGGTCGGAACCGCAGTGGCGGGGTCTTCGCGTACTTGTTCTGGAACGACTTCGTCAGTGACGCTGCCTTCTTCGTGTCACCGGCTTCGATCGCCTGGGTGATGCGGTCCTGCTGGCTGGTGAACCAGTTGTAGTCGGACAGCGGGTACAACTCGCCCTCGTAGCGGCCCATCAGTCCGGCGTCGATGAGCTTCTGTCCCTGCCGCTCGGTCTCCGCACGCACCGCCTTCAGGTACTGCTGTTCCTTCACCGGGAGGGTCGGGATCAACCGAGATTCGCGGGTCGCGATGTGGGTGAGGCGGATGCGTGACTCTTCGTCGATCCCGTACTCGGCGTGGAGGTCGTTGATCTTCTTGCCGTACTCGTCCAAGGACTGGGCGAGAATGCGGTTCCCCTGCGCGGTGGTGCGTGCCGCCCACCGGGAGATGGGACCGACACCGAACCGGTCAGCGGTCTGCGCGACCTTCTCGAGTGCGGTCTTCCCGACCGCGGTCTCCGCCGCGCGCGCGAGTCCCATCTTCGTGTACGGAGCAACGTCGAGGGCCGCGAACAGCGGGTGCTCCAACGCGTCGCGGCCCTCGGCGGCAATGAACGCCCCGGGCAGGAGCCGAACGCCCGGAGCCTCCGCGATCTTCGACAGGTCACCAGATGCGATCGCCTCGTTGATCTTCTGTGGTGCCTGTGGCAGTTCCCGTACCTCGTTGATGAGCATGTTGGGTAGCTGCGGCACCGACCGGACGAGGCTGCCCACATCGTCGACGAAGCGTTCGAAGATGTTGCCCTTCGTGTCCTTCGCTGCCTGTGCCTCACCCGTCTGGATCGCCCGGGCGATACCCGGAATGCGGTTGGCGGGGATCGGCCGCGACCCTCGGATCACCCGGTTGTAGTCGAGTTGACGGATCGGGTTGAGGACCTCAGGAGGAAGCTGGTTGAATGCTGGGTCGGTGTACCGCTTGACGAACGACGGGACCGACTCGATCATCCCCGGCGCGATGGGGTCTGCCATCAGAGTGCTGCTTGGTTACCGAGCGCACTGATCTGACCGAACAGCCCGCTGCTGCTCCCCGACCCGGCCGCTGCCTGGGCGTTCAACTGGTCTTGGAGTGTCTGCTGCAACCGTGAGGTTGGCGCGGCCAGGAGCGCCTGCTGCGCGTACGCGTTGGCGGTCGCCTTGCTCATCTCGAAGTACTGGTTCGCGACCTCGGGCATCCCGGACTTCAGCGCGGACTGTTGTGCTGCGGTGATGTTCTTGATGGCCTCGTCACGGTAGGGCTGGAGTGCCTTGCCGATGACCTGTGCCATCAACGCGTCGTTCTTGATCTGGTCGGCAGCCGGGGCGAGTTCACCGGTCACGAGCCGGTCGCGGAAGGTCGCGAGGTTCGACTGCAGATACGCCTGTGATGCTTCCTTGCCTTCCACGTCTTCGATGCGGTCGGCGATACCCATGATCCGGTTGATTTCGGTGGGCGACGCCCCGTACGCCTCGAAGTCGTCGAGGGTGACCTGCTCGGGTGCTTCACCACCCGCCTGGCCGAACAGGGCGGGGCCGACACCGGGGATCTTGGCTCCCAGACCGGTCCCCCCGAGGACAGCGCCGATCAGTGCGCCGTAGAGGCCAGCCTTCCCGCCAAGTTTCGCACCCAGCAATGCGCTGCCGAGGCCGTACCCGGTGCCGGCACCACCGATCGCGCCCGCTGTGCGTTCACCAGCGGTCCCTCCGATGGCTTGCCCAACGAGCGGCGCGGCAACGTTCGCGGCGATCGGGACACCGACACCCTTCACCCACGGGTTGGCGAGCTTGCCGCGGATACCGGTCTTGGCGGCATCCTTCACGACCTCGTTCTCGACCTTCTGTTGGACCTGCTGGACAAGCGACGGCGACGGAGTGTTGGGGCGGATCGTCGCGTCGTTCTCGCGGATCGTCGCGTCGGGGACGAGCGGAAGTTCCGGCTCGTTGAACCAGGAGATATCGGTCGGGTCGTAATAGACCATCTCAGTGTCCCGTCGGTCGGCCGTAGCGCGAGTTGTACGGGTTGGCAGCGCCCAACCCTGCCAGTTGTTCCGGGTTCGCTCCGGCGACCAACTGTGCGATTTCCTGGGCTGCCTTCACCTTCTGCACGTCGGCGGATGCCAGCGCGGTCGCCAGGTCCAGCGCGTTGACCTGACCTTGCAGGCCGAGCGACTTCAGACCTTCATCCAGTTGGCGTTGAAGGTCCGCACCGGTGAGGCCGATCTTCTGGGCTTCGGTGTCGAGCAGCGAACGGGCCTGCTGGACGTCGGCGAGGGAACGCTCGCGGCCCAGCGCGGAGCGGCCACGGGCGACACCAATGTCTTCGACGTTGCGCCACAACTGCTTGGCAATGTCGTGGCGTTGGTCCTTCGCTCCGGTGGTGGTGAGCGCACCGCGGGCTGTCGCATCCGAGTACAGGTTCCTCAGGTTCGTCTCGTACTCGTCCCGGGCGCGGCCCTCCGCAATGTCCTGAGACTTCGTGTCGAGCCCGAACGCTCGTTCGATGAAGCCCGGTTCTTGGCCCAACCGGGTTCGCTTCGCACTCACATCTCTGGTGTCCAGTGCGTTCATCTGCTGCTTACTAGCGATATCACCTCGGAGTGACTGTTCTGCGAGACCAAGTTTCTGCGTATCGAGGTTCCCAGCCCAGTTTGCCAGCGCCTTCTGCCGCTCGAGTTCGAGGAAGAAGGGCTGTTGACCAGCCATCAACTGCGTTGTCAGTACCTGTCCGCCACGGGCTGTCAGTCCCGGGGCCAGGTACGGGTTCCCTGAACTGGTGCCGCCGTAGCCGGGGGAACCGACCCCGCCGTACTGGGAGGACTGGGGCATCTGTCCCGAGGCGAAGGAACCCCCGATCGAGGCAGCAGTTGAGAGCCGCTGACCAGACTGCTCCCAGTCGGGGGCCCCTCCGAAAATGTCACCGAGTGTCTGGCCCTCATTGTTGCCAGGCAGGGTGATCTTCCACGAGGCCGGGTTATACCAGTCAGCCATTGCCGAACACCTGCTTCAACAGACCACCGACTCCACCAATACCAGCACCAATCAGTGCGCCTTGCGGCCCAGCAAGGCCGCCGATACCGGCACCGGTGATGGCTCCCTGCGCGACGGGCTGCGCCTGTTGTGGGAGACGATCCGCGATGATCGGAGCGAGGAGCGGCAACCCGAACGCGGCCGCGCCCTTCAGCATCGTTCCCGGCGTCGCAGCACCCCGGTATCCGAGGCCCCGCAGTTCGTCGATGGTGCCCATGAGTTGCTCACCGCGTGCCATCGCACGGGCCGTCTCCGGGGTCAGTACTTGTCGATGGCCGGGTCGGGACAGGAGGGGACCGAGCGACTCGGCGATACCTTCACGGGCGAGCCTGCCCTGCATGACCGGGTCGAGTCGGGCGATCGCCTCGGGGGTGACCTCGGCTCCACGGACCATGTCACCGACGTCGAAGTAGTTCCGCAGGTAGTGGGGCATGGAGAGGCCCCGCTGTTTGAACTGGAGTCCTTCCGCGAGGACCGGGTTCAGCACCTTCTTGACCGCGTGGACACCCGGATACTTCGACAGTCGGGCGTTGAGGGTGTCGGCGGCGATCTGCTGACGGAGACCCATCCAATGCTCGCGTGCCGCACGCTGACCGCGCAGCATCGCGGGTTCGTTGAAGAACTGGTCGACGCCACTCTCGATCGCGTGGCCCATCTCATGGCCGGCAAGGTTCCGGATCGGGTCAACCGCCCGCGAACCACCAGCAGTCCAGCCCTCAAGTTGGTCTCGCCGGATCAGCCGCTGGAGTGCTTCCTCGTCGATGCCTTTGATACCGAGGTTCCACTGCCGGTTGCCCATCGACCGGTGATGTGCGTATGCCGTGGGGTCCTGTGTCGGTTCGATCGAGCGGAGACCCCTGGCGGTGACCGGGAAGTTGGCTTCCTCCCCGATCCGCCCGATTTCGTCGAGCATCGTGCCCGCGACACGCGGGTCGATCTGTGAGAGTTGCGAGCTAACGAACCCGTACGGGGTCTCGGGTGTGAAGTTCGGGAACCCGACACCTGGCAGCCGCGACTGGCGGATCACGTCCTGGAGTTCGCGTGCAGTGCGTTGCGCACCCGGGAAGGGGCTACCCGGTGAAGGACCGAACGCTTCGGCGAACAGACCACCCCCGCGCCCGAGCGCCGCGTCGGGCACACCACGCGCCTGGTTGAGCAGTTTCCGGTAGTGCTCGAGGCGCTGCTTCTCGGTCAGCCGAGCGTCGAACTCGCGTTGCAGCCGGACCGCGGCAGGTGGGTTGTCCGGGTCGTAGCCGGTTTCAAACCCTCGGTTCTTGGGGCGCGTCGGCTTGCGGCGCTCCTTGTCGTTCTCACCAGCCGTAGCCATACGAATCGTCCCAGATCCACTGCGGCACCATGCCGCCACCAGCACCGGTGAACGTCCCCGCCTGGTCTGTCCAGTGACGGGAAGTCTCGATCAAATGTTGTGTCTTCTCCTCGAAGAGGGCCTTGGCCTCCTGCCAGCGCGGATCGGCGTCTTTCCGGAGTGCGGAGAACTCGCAGTAGTCCACGATCAGATCGTCCCAGCCACCGAGCACATCGACGGTATCCCCGTCAGCGGTTGCGGCAGTTGGTGAACGGTAGTAGTAGACCTTGATTCCGGAGGATACTGACACATCTGGTACCGGGTAGAGGATCAGGTTCAGCGCCGGCGGGTAGCCCCACATCGTGTACCAGTACGGGTCGCCGGTCGTGCTGGTCTGGGCGGACCACCACACCGAGTCCATGCTGTTGAAGGGACGGAACTCGAGTGCGGTGATCTGCGAGGTGCTGTCGAACGTACCGGTACGGGACCACTCGACGCGGTGAACACGCAGCACGTTGGTCGGCAGCGCATACTGCTGTTGGTCGACGACCGAGTTGATGGTGCTGGTGGTCTGCAACACCTCGGCGCGGCGGGCGAGGTCTCGGGTCCCCTCGTTGATCCAGTCGTCCAGGTCGTCGTCTTCCCAGAAGCGGGCAGCGGCTTCGTCGAGTCGGCGACGCACCTTGGTGCGTATTTCCAGCAGGGTTGTCATCAGACCCTCACGAATGCGGCGGTGTCCGCGTTGCGGTTGATCTGTCGCCAGATTTTATCGGCGACGAAATCGAGGCCGGTGGAGGTCGCGTGCACGTTGGCTCCCAGTTCGTCCATCACCATGCCAGCCGCGAAGGCTGCTTCGCCGGTCGAGTAGTAGTCGCGCAGGTCGATGACGGGGAGGCCGTTGTCAGATGCGAGGTCGCGGACCTCGGTCCGGATCGCGTCCTGGTTGGCGAGCGGGAACGTCGTGTAGGGGGAGGTGCCACGTCCGAACCAGATGAGCGGCAGGAGGTCCGCACCGATACTCGTGCAAGCGTTGAGGAGGTTGTCGAACGCGGCCCGGAACGTCGCGGCGTTGACCCAAATGTCGAAACGCGAGTCGTTGGTGAATCCGCAGACGACAAGGTCGATTTCGGTGTGGAGGGTGAGCCACGCGTCGAGGTACGAGTGGGTGTTGCGGCTCATATCTGAGGCGGTTGCGCCGTCTTCGCAGGCGTTGATGAACTGGGCGGTGTTCGACTCGATCGGTTCGACTTCCAGCAGGTACACCTGGGCGCTGGCCCCTGCGGCGTTCGCAGCCCGGATCGCGAGGGTGCTGGTGACAGGGGTTGTCACGTCAGCGGTCGTTTTGATCGCGTTGTTGGCGGTGTAGGTGATCCCGGTCGTGTTCGTGTACGCGCCGCCGTCGATGCTGTACGCGAACTGGGCGGCGCTGGTGCCGTCAACGATGCGGATACGGAACCCGGCAGGCATCGCGCGGGTGAATGTCGCGATCTTGGTGCTCCCGGACGCGGAGCGCACCCCACCGACGGGACTCGCGTCTCCGGTCGCTCCGGACGCGACAGTCGCCCAGGCGTCGCCACCGCTGGTGTAGGTGACGATCGCGAAGTCGGTCGCGAGGATCGGTCCTGTACCTCCACCCCAGCGTGAGCTTGCGAGGGTGCGGAGTCGGCCGGCGACCCCGTTGTCGGGGGCGGCGAGGGTGCCTTTCAGGGTGGAGCTACCGATGAGCGCACACGTCCGGGCGCTGCTGCCAGGGTCGATCGCGTCCCAGATCGGCAGTCCGGTCATGTTCCTATGATGGATTCAACGACCACACATGACCAGGTGACGTCGTTGCTCGCTGCGCCCGTCACCCGCACGCGAGGCGAGTTGCCCGATGCGTCAACTGTGCAGTCCCATGCGGCCTGCGACTCGGCAGTGAGCAGATCGGCGGTCGTACCAACCTGGCTGAGTGTCCCGGCAATGTCCTTGAAGCACGCTGCCCTGATGTAGGCGGCGGAGTCTCCGGCGGCACCGGAAACACCGCCGGTCCGGTGCGCGAGCACGAGGACGAGCCAGAGGAGCGCGACGTCGTTCGAGATGCTCGAGTTGGGTGTAGCGACGATGTTCGTGACGGTTGCGTTGGTGGTGAGGACCTTCGCTCCGGAGACTTTGATGTTGACGTCGTCGTTGGTTGCCGTCCAAATCTGCTGGAAGCCGAGGACCGGTCCGGCTCCGCTCCCCGCAGAGGCGGCCGTGTAGGTGACGGGGCCGGTGAAGTTGGAACCGAAGACGGCGCTGGCGAACGACACGAACCCGGCAGCGGTGAATGAGAGACCGGCACCACTGGATGTGAAGCTCATCGCTCCGGTCGTGTCGAACGTCGCGGTCGCCGCGTTGACGTCGAGCGCACCAGCGGTTGTCAGGTCGATTTCGTTGTCGGCGGCGATGGACACGTCCCCGGCGTTGGTGCCGCTGTTCGCCTTGATGAGCAGGTCGTCGGTGTTGGCGGTCCCGCCGACGAGGGTGTCGCCACCCGCCTTCCCTTCGCTCAGGTCGACGTCGACCGTCAGGGTTCCTGCACCGGAGGTCGTGTCGATGCGGAGGCCGTCGACGAGGGCGAGGAGGCCCAGGTTGTCTTTCCAGTCGGTGTCGCTCGTCTCTGCGAGGAGTGTCCTCGAGTAGACGGACAGGTCGTAGAGGGCAGCGGTCCCCGAACCGGTGAAGTAGATGCCTTTGTCGGCGGCGCTGGTCAGTCCGGCGATGGCGCTCAGTTCTGCGTCGGAGAGCGTCGGGTTCGGGTAGGTCCCTGCGAGGGAGCCACCGGCAGCGTCGCCGTCGTAGACGATCGTCGAGGGGAGCGTCGTGGTGGTGTGCGCGTGACTGTCGTCCTGCACGGCAGGGTTCGGGTACGTGCCGCTCAGGTCACCACCGGCAGCGTCGCCTGTCTTGACGACCCCACTCAGGGTTGAGCCGCTGTGGGCATGGCTGTCGTCAACGACTGACGGGTTGGGATAGGTGCCGCTGAGGTCTCCCCCGGCGGCGTCTCCGTCGTAGACGATGCTGGAAGGAAGAGTGGGAGACGTGTGTGCGTGGGAGTCGTCAACAACTGTAGGGTTCGGATACGTGCCACTGAGGTCTCCACCTGCCGCGTCTCCGGTCTTCACGACTCCGGTCAGTGTGGACCCGGTGTGCGTGTGACTGTCGTTGACGACTGAAGGGTTCGGGTATGTACCCGACAGGTCACCACCGGCAGGTCCGGATGGTGCACCGCCACCACCGAACGCGGTCCAGGTAGCACCATCCCAATATTCGAAGGCGTTGGTGTCTTCCAGGTAGGAGACAGCACCTTCCGAAGGGCTCGGCCACTGCGAGGTGCGTTGCGCCGCGTTGGTAAATGGAATGACACCCGTGTCACGGACGGCGTTGCCCCATGACGACGCGATGGTGCCGAGAGCTACGACGTCAGGTTGGCGACCCATCTATGACCACACATCCACGTCCCACTGGGCTTGATCCCAGCCTGGTCCCAGTTGAATGATCGGCACGAAGAAGAACTCGCGGCCGTCCATCGCGACACGCCCACTCTGATCGGTCCAGGCTCTGGTCGTGTCGATCATCTGCAACAGTTTCGTCTCGAAAGTTGCCTTGGCCTCAGCGTGGCGTGGATCGGCGTCTTTGCGAAGGGCCTGATATTCACAGTAGTCGACGATCACGTCTTCCCAACCGTACGGGATATCGGAAAGACTGCTCGGCATCCGGTAGTAGGCGAGGTAGAACGCGGAATCGACCAGCGGTGCCCGGTCGAGCCGCACGACAGGTGGAGAGCCCCACGCCGTGTAACACCAGGGGTCGCCAGGTCGCCAGTGGCGGTTGAACGAGTGGGGTGCGACATACGGGAGCACCCGGACGAACCCGGGGCTGTGGGTCTGCCAGAGGATCTGGTGGATGCGAAGCAGGTTCGCGGGGAGCGAGACCTCGAGTGTCCCGGCCGTGACCTGGAGTTCGACCATCGCCTGGAGGGTTTCGGTGCGGCGAGCGACCTCATAGGCGGCTTCGAGGCACCAGTCGTCAATGTCCTCGTCGGACCAGAAACGCTCGACGGGTTCGTCGAGACGTCGGCGGACCGACTCTTGGACCGTCACTCCACAACTTCCAGTTCGACGACGATATCTGCGGTGACGGGGAGCCAGCCGGCATCGGTCGTGAGCCGCACACCGAGTTCTGCGGCGGCAGCGTAGGTGTCGAGACCCGTCACCTGTGTTGTCGCCTTCGCCGTGGTGTTCGTCCCGTCGAGGACAGCGGTGAGGCCGGTGCCAGCACCGTTGATGAGAGCTTCGACGGTGAGGGTTCCCGCAGCCCGAGCAGCATTGGAACGCACCACGATCCCGGTGATGGAGCCGGGGCGCACAGCCAGCCGTGACGCGCGCGTGGTGGCACCCCCACCGTCGAAGAGGTTGAGGACAACGTTGGTCTGCGAGGCGACCACGTTCTCCTGATACCAGGGGCCGAGGATGAGGCGTGCTGTGGTGCCCGCACCTCCACCGCCACCGGCTGTGCCGGTCTCGTCGATGACGATGGACGTCGACGATGCGTTGGTCCCGGCTGCGCCGAACGACGTGTTCGACCCGGCGTAGATGACGATGCTCCGGTCGGAGTTGGAGTCGATCGCGTACGGCTTCGATGATCCGCCACCACCGGCTCCTTGGCAGACGATGATCGAGTCGTCGCAGCCGATCAGGTCGAGGAGTGTCCCGGTCGATGCGATCGTCCCCCCACAACGAAGGTTGATGCCGCTACCACGGCAGATCACTCGGCCTGCGGTGCTCATCGTGCGGACCTGGCCGGTGACACGGGGACCGGAGATATCGGCGATGTTCTCGACCGCGACGTCGACGATGCGGACCACGTTCGCGGTGCTCGCGGCTTCGATCGTCACGTCGTCGTAGGAGCCGAGCAGCGTCACGTCGAGCGCACCCGCACGCACGGTGACGTTCGCGTTCGCGCCACTGTCGCCGTACATTTCGAGGGTGCCTTGTGTGCTGGCCCGTATGTCGATCGTCGATCCGGACGCCGCCCCCGAACCGCTCGTGACTGCAGTGGTCTGAATACGGTTGAGCCGAATGTAGAACTGACCGGAGCTAATACGCAGTGTGGGGTTGCCGCCGTAGACGCCGGTGAGTGCACCGCCATCCCAGTAGGCGTCGGCTTCCAGCCAGTCGATCGTGCCGGTGAGCGACTTCGCTTCGTAGTGACAGTCGGTGAACACGATCCTTCCAGAGAAACGTGCACCCGAGAAGAGGGTGTCCCATGCGACCGTTGTTCCTGAGGTGACTTCGACGAGCTTGACGACACCTGCCGCCGTCCAGCACTCGAAGATGCAACTGTTGAGGAACGCGACGTCACCGTCGGAGAACATGGACCCGCGTGCGGTCCCTGCGTTGTAAATCTGAAGGTTGCTGAGTGAGACCGCGCCGGTCGTGTGGAAGGTCGTCCCGTTCAGATCCCACGGGGCTCGGCCCGGGTCGGTGGTCGCCTGGTTCGCGGTCCACCCGGCGGTCGATGATGCGGCGGATGCGGCGATCGCCTGCATGGCGAGCGGGCCTGGGATGGTGGGTGTGCCGTTGGCCGGTTCGACAACCTCGGTGCCGGGACGGAATCGCACCCCGACCGCGAACATATAGGTCGTTGTCCAGGATTCGTTGGCGAGCAGCGTCGTGAGGTTCGGGTACTCGCGGGCTGTGGTGTCAGCGGCGGTGAGCGCCGGGTCGATGATCGCGTCGTAGAGGGTTGCGCCGCCGCTCCCGGTCTCATCGAACCATCGTTCGATTTCCAGCCAGTTCTGCCGGTCTTGTTCGGCGGGCCGGGAGAGGATCTCGTCGAGGATCGCTTCCAACGCTTCGGGGGTGATCGTGTTGCGGTCTGCGTGGCGCATGACCGCGCTCCGTACGTTGAGCGTCCGCCCCTGGTTGAACTTGTACGGGATGTGGTGGATGGGGAACGTCATGGCGTGTCGTACGGGTAGTGGGTGTCAACCTGGAGCCCGAAGCGGACTTCGTGCACGATGGGGAGGCCATCCGCCTCGATCGAGAGCTTTATGTCTTGACACCGGACGTGGCCGTTCTGCCTGATGTAGACCGGCTTGTTCTCCGAGGCGACCGTGACAGTGTGTGTCTCGGTGGTGCCGTCATGGTGGTAATGCTCAAAGGTGAGGTCACCGGTACCGCTCACGACGTAGACCATCTCCCGGATGACGAACTGGCGGTCTTCCATGATCGGCATGGGCTGGCTCGTCCACTTCCAGTCCTGTGCGGGTGTCCCCCGGTCGTAGCCGTAGCAGGCGGGTGCGTCCGTCTCGACGTTCGCAGGAGCGGCGTACAGACGTCCACCGAGGCTCGGGCCGAGGTGGAAGAGTTGAACGACTTCGGGGTCGTCGAGCCGCCACCAGGACTGCTGCCGCCAGTTCCACACCCAGTTGTTCGGGAAGAACACCCAGTCGAACCAGTAGTAGAGCCGCCCGAAGTGGTCGATGAAGTCGGTGACGTCTCCACCGGGGGAGAGGAGGAAGTCGCCAGGGTCGATGGCCTGCTCGGCGATCGGATCGGCGTTCTCCGCACCGGACCACAGATATGGTCCATTCTCGGTGAGGAACACGACACCGACGGGGGTCGTGCACGGCTTGTGGTGCAACGAACCCATTGTGGGGATGCCGGGCAGTCGGATCACAGTCGGGAACGAAATATCGCCTCGCAGGAGCAGGCCGCCTTCGCCGACCTTCACCATGAACAGTTCGGCGAAGCTGGTGGAGATGGCGGCCATGTACCCGGTCGCGTTCTCGGCTCCGAATGTGACTCCGTCGGTTGTGGCGAGGCTGGTGAGGTTCGCGTCGGTGTAGACGATCCGCTCGTTGTGGGTCCACACGTCGGTCGGGCCTGAGCCGTGCAGATACGAGCCTTGGTCGCAGATGAATGAACGACCCTGGTGGGTGAACCCGATGGAGGGGTCGTAGCCGACGTCGGGGGGTCCTGCGACCCCTTCGTTGATGACGGTGGTCCCGCCTGGTGCGGCGGTGAGCGACGGGAACACACGCCAGACCCGAGAGAAGCCACCCCCCTGTTCAAACCAGGCTGCGACGACCACAGGCAGCCCCGGCATGAGCGGGTCGGTGTCATCAGCCCGGTAGTTGTCGAACCAGCAGGGGCGGGCGGCTTCGCCGTCGACGCCGGTGGTCATCAGCGTCGGGTCGATGGCGAGAATGGTCTGCATCGAGTTGTCGGAGAAGTGGCGGCATCGCTGCCAGTAGAAGAAGCGCCGATTCACGCTCGGGCCGGTGTCATGGACGCCTTCGAACGCGAAGTGGAGTTCGTGGCCGAGGTCGATGGGGCCGGTCACATGGAAGCCGGAGATGGTCAGACGATTTTTGGTCGTGTCGGCAGAGGGGACCGGGAGTGCAACCGTCAGTGAGAGGTTCAGTCCTGGGAGCGGTCCCAACGACCCGTCCGGGAGGGCCTGGCAGCGGTACGTACCTTCAGCCGACGCTTCCCCGAGTATTTCGGAACGCTGATGGGTGATGCTTGACGGAGTCGTCCGGGACTTGATCCCCGGCGAAAAGTCTTTGAGCGTCACCCACTGGTCGATCTTCGGCGGCACGCCGTTCTCCGATCAGGAGCAGGAGCAGGTCACGTTCTTCCGTCAGCGCACGAATCTGGGCCTGCATCTCGTACAGGCCCAGCGTAAGCGGAAGTGCCTGTGCTTCGGCGTCTCGCTCGCGGCCCGATACCGTTGTTTCTTCGGACGCCATGAAGCCCCGCACCCGTGCAGACTTCTCCGACTGGAGCGTCGCACCGTGCACGATGTGAGCGTTGTAGATTTCACTCACCACGATGGCGAGTTGGCTCAGGAGCCAGTCCTTCGGCTTCGTCGTGTAGCTGGTGAAGTCCGCGACGTCAGGCATCGCTCGGATTCTCTCACACGGGTGGTGGCGGTGGGTTGACTGCCCGGCCGGTTGCATAGCCGAGCACTGCGCCGAGCACGATCTGGATTTGGGTTTGGAAGATCCCGGTCACCTTGCCGACGTGCTCAGGCGCGATGAACAGCAACAGGACGATGGTGAGCGTCTCGATGACGAGGACGAATGCGATCACGCCCCCGAGGACCAGGATCAGTTGTTCACCCGCGGGGCGGCGTTCCTTCGGCGAGTCGCCGGAGGGGCTCACGGGGAACTGTCTCGCGTCGCACGAACAGTTCGCTGACCGCGATGTAGGCGGCGAGCGCGATCCCGGTGATGATCGCCGCGACCTCGGTGCTGATGCTGTCGGTCGCGAGTAACACGGTGATGACCGCCTGGATGAAGCCGTAGATCACCCAGGAGATACGGACCGGGTCGTTGGTGAGGACGGTGGGTTCGGACGGCGGTGGTGTCGGGACGTTCATTGGACCTTCCCTGTCGGTGCTCCGAAGAACTCTGCGTCGCCGAAGGCAAAGATCCCACCGTCCTGGGCGATCAGCCAGTAGCCGGCACCCGAAGCTGTCGCGGTGATCCCGACCATGGGAGCGTTCAGCTTCTTGCCACCCATTGACCCGAAGAAGCCGGCGTCGCCGTAGGCGAACACCCCTCCGTCTGAGCCTACGACCCAGTACCCCTTCCCGCTCGGTGTTGCGGCCAGCATCTGGGCACCTGTCGGCATCTCGTCATCCTCCGGTGGGGGTGCCCCGCCGGGGCGAAGCATCGGTGCGGTGCTGTTCTCCACATCGGGTCCAGAAAGGATCGAGATGTGCAGGTGCGACGCATGGTCGCGCGAGGCCTTCGGTCGCCACGCCCAATCGTTGATGGGTGACGCAATGACGTCGATTTTCCCGGTGGAGGACACGAGGTACTTGACGCGCTGCTCGGTGCCCTGCTGACACCGGATTCTGAGCGCGTTACCTTCAGCGCGGGCGTCGAACCCGTCTTCTGGATCATGGGTGAGGTCGATCGCGTGGACGATGCCGCGGCTGTCCGGATTGTGGTCTGACTTTCGGGCCTGGTGTGCAGGGTCACCGATGATCCCGTCACTCGCCTTGGAACGCGTCGGGGCGATGACGTTCGCCTCGTTGCGTATCGCGAAGAGGAGTGACGGGATCGTGGTCAGATTTTTCCGTCCTTGTGGAGCTTCTCGCGGTACTCGTCCGACCCATCAGTCAGGTCGAACTCGTAGCCTTCTTCGTCGGTCCAGGTCGAGGCGTTGATTTCACCCTCGGGCTGGTCCTTCGGAATGTCTTGCTTCCCGGGCTGCTTCTGGGCACCAGCCTTGACCTGAGCGATCGTCGGGGCAGCGTCGCCGCCAGCCGCGGGGTTCGTGACCGCATTGCCAGCCTGGATATCTTCGCCCCTCGCCTGCTTCTCCTCGGGCGTTTCGGGTTGCTTCGGTCCGTCCTTCGCCTGTTGCTTCTGAGCGCGGTTTCCCGCGTCAGCGTTCCCGCCTTGTGACTGGTCGGGTTGTCTGGCGTCGGCCGGGTCCTTCGTTTCCTTCGACTTCGATTCGGCCATGTGGTGACTCCTTACGCGTGCTGTTCGGGGTGCGGCACGTTCGCGATCGCCGCGGCGAGACGAGCGGACTGGTCGCTGATCTGCTGGGTGATCGCGTCGATTTCTTCCTGGTTCCCACCGGCGTTCTGGAGTTCCTCGACGAGCGCGAGGAGAACTTGCTCGGCAGAGGCGACGACGTCGTTGTTCTCGTTGACTTCGGCGGCGAGTGCGGACAGGTCTGTTGCCATATCGGCTATCTCCTGGGTTTGGTCTTCTTCGGCTTCTAGGTTCGCCCGCAGCAGGAAGTTCATCTCTTGCAGTAGCTTCTCAACTTTGCCCACTGCGGTGAGCAACTTGTCCATTCCAGCGACTTCAAGTTTCCATTTACCCACGATGACTCCTACTGGTCCACCGGGATCTGGGTGGGCAGGTCGACCGGGAGTTCATCGAAAGAATCTTCCCCCGCCTCGAGCGTGTTCAAGCGGGCGAGCAACTCGGCCTGCATCGCCTTCATCCGCTCGAGTTCCCCGGCGAGCGCAGAACGCTCGTCGCCTTGGGGGAGACTGACGGGCACGTCCTTCACGGTGCCGTCCATCGCGTCGACCAGCATCGGGAGCGCGGTGCCTTCCAGCGTCTCGACCAGCACGGTCGGCTTGCGCCGCTGGAAGCGTGACGTACTTGACTCACCATCGCCGTCGTAGCATCCCATCCTCATGTAGAGGCGGTCCACCTCGTCGCGGCGGTCATATTGGGAGAGGGTCGGCCGGTCGATGATTTCCGGGTCGCCGAACCAGAGACACGCTGCCGCCCACGGGACGATGACCCGGTCACCTGCCGGCACCCGGTATCGCTGGTTGGCGTATCCATCCGTGAAGTCTTCGTCGCCGATATTTGTGACTCGCACCATCTCAGGGGGCATGGCTCACCTCAGAGTTTCGCTCGATAGGACGATCGACTTCTCGTGGCCGACCTCGATGCCGGTATGAACGAAAGACTTGAATCCCAGCTTCGTCGCCCGCAAGCAGAACGACACGTCCTCGCCGCAGAGAATGGCCCCATCGTACTCTTGGGCGAAGAACGGCTCCGGTAGCCCGTAGGCGTCTTTCATCGCGTCGAGGACGCTCCGGTGGATGAGCGTGCAGCCCATCCCGAGGCCGTCGACTTCCAGCAGCGCGTCGGGCGGGTAGTCGTCGTGGGTGAAGATCGGGGCGATTTTGACGGTCCCGTCCGGGTGCTTCTTCCGCTTCATGATGCACGGGAGGACACCCTCTTCGTTGCCCATGAAGTAGAGCGCACCGAGGACCGGGGTTTTCTCCGGGTCGGCGACGTCCATCAGGCGGTCGAGGGTGTCGTCACGGAGGTGGATATCGGAGTCGATGAACCAGAGCCAGTCGCAGCCTGAATCTTCCAGGAACCCGAGAGCGACACGATTCCGATAGATAGAAACGAGGCCACTCGAGCGCATAACCGCAAAACCGCCAAGATATCTATGGTGGTCTTGATCGTGTGCGTAGAGCTTGGTGAACGACTCCCACAACCCTGAGGTGATGTGTCCTGGGTTTATGTTGCCGAGGCAGACAGGACCATCCATCATTCCGCTGCACCGATCCGTTCAGCCCTTGCCAAATCCGGCTGGTTACCCGACAGATCGGCGAAGACGATGCGGGTCTCCCACTTGTCCATGCCGTTCGGGTCGGTCCACTCCCGTGCAGGCTTCACCGCCGACAGCACCGCCTTCATCGCGTGCACGATGTTGCGTTGCTGCATCACGTCCGAGATGACACGCTGCGATTGCTGGTCGCCCATCGGGTACCGCAACTGGTCGACGACGAGGAGCACCGCTTCCGGCTTCCAGTCGCCCCGGTAGCCGTAGTCCGACCGCCAGTAGGTCGGCTGGCTGAAGTACGCCCAGGAGCCCGCGAAGAAGGCGCGGTGATGCGTCGGGTCTTCCCACGCGTCATCACTCGACCCGTACGGCACCTCGACGAAGAAATGTGCGTCGGGTGTCGCAACGCGATGCACCTCCTGCATGAACGGCAGGAGGTGCGTCAGATGTTCGATTACGTGTGACGCTTCGATCGTGTCGAAGGTGTTGTCATCGAAAGGAAGGCGTAGGTCTGGCTGGTCTATGTCGCAGCCGACAATACCTTCGATCTTCTCGGCAACGGACGGGTGGTCGAGGTTTACCCAGTCCTCCCGGACGTCTCGACCGCAACCAATGTTCAAGCGCATGTGTCAACACTACATGCACGCAACAGCTACAGGCGAGCCACCAGAACGCGAATGTTGGTCGACGACGCGGTCGTGATCGTCTCGAGTGCAACAGCCCGCACCTGTCCCAGGTGAGAGGTCAACGTGACCACAACACCGGCAGTGATGGTCGCAAGTTCACCGGCTGTGGTCGTCGAGATGTTCAACCGGTCTCCGACGGTGACGTTCGTCGCGACCTTCGCGGTCGCCATCCCGAACATCGTGACCATGACGACTTCGCCGGCGGCAGTTGCGCCATCTTGCGCGATGCCGACGAACAACTGGGTGCCGCCGTTGGTGGTCGCCGTCTTGACTCGGGCGTCGGAGGTGGTGAAGTCCAGTTCGACCGCGTGGCCCTTGGTGATCGCGGCCGCAGCCACGAACGGTTCCGCGACCGAACCCCCGTCGGCGGGAGCGTTCGACGTGTAGCCGAACACGCTCGCCGGGTATCGGATAGCAGCAGAAGGCATGGTTCTCTCCTAGCCGGTGACCGCGGTCATCTTGCCTTGGACCTGGCAGTTCGTGATGTAGAGGTTCCCTGCCCAGAACAGCTTCGCCACCATCGCGTCCTGGTTGATCGCCGTCTGGAAGTCCTCCATGTAGAAGTCTCCGCGGGGCGAGACGCACAGCGAAATGTAGTCCTCGTTCAGGAAGTAGATGGTGCCGGCCGTTGAAGCGATGTGTGAGTCGACGACCCACGGCACCGAGTTGAACAGCAGGTTCGTGAAGCCAGCGTTGGCGAGTTGTTCGTCCATCGCGACGGGCTGCACGTAGAAGTTCTGCTTCGCCGTGTTCAGCACCCAGTACCTGTTGTAGTTCGCCTGGTTGGAGACGATCAGGGTTGGGTGACGGCCACCACGAGAGGTGTTGCCGAACATCGACTGGAGCGCGGTCAGCGTCATCTGGGTTGTGGCGGTGTCCATCGTGGACTTCCACCAGGTGAACGTCGTGCGAGACAGGCCCCCGTACGTCGTGAGAACAGTGCCGTCATCGACTGCGCCAGCGAGGCCGTCGATCAGCAGCGTGTTGGTCGTGCCGTCGCTGAACACCCCGGTCCCGAGGTGCTCGCTCATCTCCATCTCGGCCTGCGCGAAGTAGAGCCGGATGAAGTCCGCGATGGACTCGGGCGAGTCGGTCTTGATGAGCGTCAAGCCGTCCACGGTGACCGGGACGTAGTACTGCTTCCAGTCCCACGCCGCGTTGCGGACGGTGTCCGACGGTGAAATGTCGAGCAGTTGCAGACCGGTATAGGCACCGCCAGCAGCGAACCGCTGGTACATCAACGGAGCCTCGATCTGCGTTCCGCCTCGTACCACCTTCTTGTTCGCGGTGTTGAGGCGGAAAAACAGCGGGTTGCTGTTGTAGACGTTGTCCGTGATTTCCGGAACGATGTAACGCCGCGCGATCGAGTTGACGACGTTAGTACCGAGCGGTGTAGCCATGACCCTTCCCTCTTATGGGGTTCCCCGAAGTGCTTCGGCAATCTCGGCGGCCATAGCTGTCCTGCGTTCCGTCTCGTTCGCCGGAACGGTTTCGCCAGACCCTATACCGTCGCCAGCCGCACCGGAAGTACCACTGATCTGGGCGGCCTTCTGACGACGACCGTTGGCGGATCGTGACGACACCTGTTCGTCGATGACTTTCTCCCGGTACTTCTCGTTCCGCCAGAACGCGGTTTCGAGTGCGGTCTCCAACGCGGCCTGCGGGGCCATGCCCTGCTGACGGAGGCCCGGGACAATGTTGAGTCGAGCGGCCTCGTCGGCGAGGTCGTCCATCTCGTCTTCGGTCAGTTTGAACCGGTCCATGATCTTGTTCGCGGCCGCATCCAACGCGGCGGTGGCCTCCGCCTGTTGGGCTGCGTACTGCCGCGCCTGGAGCGTCTGGATCGGTTCTTCGAACTGGCCGACCTTCTCCTGCAACGCGTCGAGGCGAGCCTGCTGCTGCTCGTAGGCGACACGCACGTTCGGGTCGACCAGATCCCAGTCGATTTCGGGTGGCTTCGCCGGTTCGGGTTCCTTCTCCGGCTCGCCCTTGACGAACTGGGCTTCGCCCCGCAAGTAGCTGGCGAACGCCTGCATCTTGTCGGGGTTCGACTGCGCCCACTGTTGGAACTCGAGAAGCGACGCGACGTCGTCCTCGTCGATTTCCTGACCGCGAACGCTGATCTTGCGCGCCGACGGAGGTGCACCCGATTCCGGTTCCTCTGGGGTCTCTTCGACCTCAGGTTCCGGTGCGTCGGGCGCACCTTCCTCCGTCGTCGCCTCGAACTGCTGCTCGATGGGGTGTACCTCGGCCATCGTCACAAACTCGGCTGCGCCATCAGTCGCCGGAGTTCATCTCCGTTCGGCATCTGTGGTGCTTGCATGACGCCGGGGACTCGCTGACCGCCCCCACCGCCCATACCTGCGAGCAGGCCAGCGAGTCCACCGCCGGGTCCCCCACCACCACCGCCTCCCGCCTGCGGAAACAGGAGAGATTCGGTGGGGCCTGGTGCTTGCTGACCGGCCCCGAGTTGCTGTTCGGCCTGCTGCTTCTCGAACGGAGCGCGCAGGTACTTGAGGACTTGTGTCTCGATGTTCGTCAGGTACGCGATATCGGCGTCGGGGGCAGCCTTCAACTCGGCGATCTGCGAGAGGAAGCCACGCAACCCCTCCACCATCGTGTTCTGGCTACGAGTACCCGGCATCGGTTAGCCCTTCGGGGAGATTTCCCGGGGCGTACGCACCTTGCCCTTGTTCGCGTAGCCTTCGCCGTGCTGGCCGGTGGTCGTGTGACCTTGCTTCACCAGCTTCGCGGACTTGCTCGCGTTCGTTGTCGGGGGACCAGGCATCAGTACCTCTTTCCACTCGACCGTGATTGCACACGGCCACCATACTTCTTGTCCCATCGTTTGGCGATGGCCGGGTGTCGTGCGTGCATGAACCGACGCTGTTTCGCAGACTTGTACGGCATCAGACGTCTCGCAGGTTCCGCATCGCCTTCAACTGTTCCAGTGTGGTGATATCGCCGGTGCCGGGCTCGTAGCCGAGACGGCCGTCCTGACCGGTCAGGAGCGCATCATGGTTTTCCGGCTGGCCCTGGTAGGGGCCTTCCGGCTTCGGAACTTCTTGATCGGTCCACTTCATGAGTTCCTCGATCGTTGTCGTGCACCCGGTGGCTGGAACGCTCCGACTGCTTCGAGTTCACCGATCCGCTTCACGATCTGTTCGCGGTTCGGGTAGTCAAACGCTTCCAGGACGGCGATCCGGTCGATCGCGCCCATGGCGAAGAGGCGGGAAGCGTTCGCCTCGCGGGTGCTGCGGGAAATCGGCTGCGTGCCGCCAGCCTGCACGTTGATGGTGAAGCGGAACGGCCCGGGCTCTGCTTGCCCGACGTCCCGAGCGTAGAAGTGATTTTGTTTCAATGCCAGCGACGTCTTCACGCCCGTATCCCCGACGATGCTGACCATGCGGGGTTCGGTGTAGAAGTCGGAAATCATCGACGCCTTCCGGCGACCGACCTCTCGGAGGGTCCGCTCGAGGCTGCGGAGCGCCAGGCGCACCCGGACGAACGCCGCTTCCTGCACCGAGTCGATGACGCCCTCTGCGTTCCGACCTTGGGGCTGGAAGCCGCGCACGGTGCCCGAGAGCCCACTGACGCGTTCCATCTCGCTGATGTAGAACTGGATGAGGTCGGTGACCTCTTTCGCCATCTGCGGCGGCTGCAACCACTGGATCGAGCCGGCAGCGGCCTGGTTGACGGTGAGGCGCTGCCCGGGCTTGTTGGTGATCCGGGTACGAGGGATGCCAGAGTTGGTGGGTTCCAGGAAGACCGGGTTGCCCACCAACTCCGCATGGGACTGAACCGAGGCGAGGAGACGGTTCAAGGCTATTTGCATGGGAGCGAGATGGTCCACAAGCGAAATACCCCAGAACTCCCCCAGATCGGCGAGCACGTACCGGGCGTACGGGTGGATCGGGAGCGCGTACAGTTCCGACGCCATCTCGTCGATCAGGACCTCGTCGCCGACGGTCATGACGACCCGCCAGCGGTCGATCACTGCGGGTGTTTCGGCGTCGTCGCCCGTGACCTCGTGTTCCCGCATCCACGTTTCGAACACCGTGACGCCCTCATCGCGAAAGACGTGCTCACGATTCGACTGTCCAGGGAGTCCCCACTGGGGGGCAGTGACGGGTGAGATGGCACCGGTGTTCGCCATGGGCACCTTGCCCTGCGACGTGAACGGGTCTTCTCGTTCCTCGATGCCCTCGTCGATCATGCCGCCCGCTTCGCGCAACTTCTTGGCGGTGCCGGGGAAGCGCCGATCGAGTTCCTGGAGGCTGATACGCCGGACCTCGATGATGTAGTTGGCGTCGTCGAAGTTGTGGGCTTTCGGGTCGGGGTACATCGCGAAGGGGTCGACGCGCATGGCGTGCGCGTCGCCTTGGCCCTCAGCCCGGTATGGCTCCCAGATGGTCTTGAAGAACCCGGTGCCGTACACCATGGCGTCCCAGAGCACCTTCTCGAGTTCGCCGTCCTCCTCGTTGTTGATCCAGGACGCGCGGAGCGCGACCTCCAGGTCGCGGCTCAACTGTTGGAGGGCGTTGGCGATCGGGGTCCCCGGGTACATCATGGGGAGGACTTCTAGACCGGGCCTCATATCGGTCATCCATCCGGCCATCGCGGCGACGATCGGGTACACCTCCGACGCCTGCGGTGAAGCCATCCAGTTCTCCCGCAGTGGAGACCAGCCCTGGTTGTTCACCAGGCGATAGGCACGCTGCCAACGCTCGATGCGTAGCTGCCGGTGCGCCTTCGCGTCGTTGTAGAGGCTGCGTACACGTCCAGCCAGGAGCGGATCGGTGGTCGCCACGCTCAGATCATACGCGCATCGTCCGGGTCACCCAGTACATAGTGAGTGCCCTTCTCATCGTTGGTCTTCTTCAAGTGCTCGAGTGCTTGGGCATCCGTGCGGTGGGCGATCCCGAGCGAC